>Ga0209138_1001667_pt1 | contig 18471 bp, 26 predicted proteins | sample SaaInl3SG_22_DNA_FD_184645 | JGI IMG/M metagenome (GOLD analysis project Ga0209138, IMG submission 184645) | Marine microbial communities from expanding oxygen minimum zones in the Saanich Inlet - ESP_153SG_22_DNA (SPAdes) (version 2) | ecosystem: Environmental > Aquatic > Marine > Intertidal...
GATATTTTAGTTCCTCAAGTTGTAGTGCATGGTGAAAATGCAGACGGTGTTAATATTGCAGGAACTATAGATTTACTTGCAATAACACCCCAGGGAAAGCTGAAGATTTTAGATTTAAAGACAAGTAAGAATAGATTATCAACAAGTGAAGATGGTAAGTATAACACTAAGTGGGATTTAAAAGATGATTCTTTACTAAAAGCTTACGGTGTAAAGACTCTATCAACAAAACAAAAACACAATCTTCAAGTAAACTTATATAGAAGGATGCTTGAAAATATGGGTTATGAAGTTGATGCAAGTGAACAAGGTGCAAGCACTCATCACTTATGGGTGGATATAACAGGTAAAGGGAAAGATCAAAAGTTTAATGGAAATTTTGAAATAGAGAATGTTGTATTTCATCCACTAAATCAAAATGAGTTTTATGTTAATGCCTTAGTGCCTAAAAAAGTAAACAAACAATCTAAAGCAGAATTAGAAAACCTTCTAAATGAAACAGATACTGCTGTTGAAAGATTTGATAGTCAAGATCTTAGTAATGTAAAGGAAATGGATATTTCTGGCCCAACAGAGTTTGGTGGGTTAGAACAAAACATGTATATAGGTGCTATTAAAGAATACAGAAAAAGTCTTACAACAAGACGTGATGTTATAGAAACAGTAAAGTCTGCTGTTTATATGGATAGAACTAAAGAAGATGCTGTTGAAAGAATAAGTTCAAACATTGCATTAACAACAATTGCACTAACAGAGACAGGAGAAGCACCTAGAGTATTTACAAAATTACTTCTTGATATTAAAAATGAATTAGAAGACTATGAAAAATATCTTTTAAATCCAGAAAATGCCTCTAACCCTTTATATTTAACAAGAGCTAGAAACTATGAGAATTTTATTAAAACCTTTGAAGGTTTATATAAGCTTCCTTCCATTGCTGGTTTAAATACAACACAAAAGGATATCATACTTCAGATACAAAATACATTAAATAGATTAGGTGAATCTACTTCAGAAAAACAAAGTGTTATTGATGAAGCTATATTTACACATGTTAAGGCCATTGTTAGAGAAAATTCAAGTAAAGACTTTGCTCCTTATGTGGATCCAATAACAGGTGAAGTTGTTGATCCATTTGAAGATTTATTTCATTCAGTAATTGAAGATATGAGCCTTACGGATTATTACACGAGAGATACAAATACAGCAGAAGACACTTTAATTGCATTAATGAAAAAGATGTGGCATGCTAAAAGACAAGAAGTTCTGGATAGAATTGAAGAAAGAAAGTCTTTTGTTTTGTATGCATCAAGGTTAGCTAAATTATCTCCGGGTAAAAACCCTAAAGAAATTTATGAGTTCATGATTGAGCTTGATGAAAATGGTGTACATACAGGGGAGCTAGTTAAAAAAATAGGTCCTCAATACTATGATAAGTTTAATACTTTATATAAATCACTACGTGACTCTAACGGTGAGATGATTATGTATAGACCTATTGGTGATATATCAAAAGCTAAACCTGAAGATATTGCTTTTAATCAAGAGTTATATAGAAAAAAACAAGAGTATAGAAAGTTTATGCAAGCTGAAGTTGTAAACGATGATGGTACAACTGAAACTGGTGAATATCATAAATATAATTCTGAGTTTATAGCTGCAAGAGATAAAAATGAAATACAACTATCTAGTGGACGTTGGGCATACAGTGGTTCTAAAGGTAAAGAGCAAGAGATGTACTATAACAAATACTATAATGTAGTTAAGTACAATCAAGCTATAATGAAAGATGGTGTATTTACAGGAAAGGTTGTAGAGAAAGAAGGTGTTTTTCCTAAAAAAGAATATATAGAAATTTTAGAAACATCTAAGTCTGGTCAAATTATGACTAGTGATAAGTATAGAGCTATAATGGATGCTCCACAAACTGATGCATTAGCATCAGCTAGAAAAGCTTATTACATAGCATATACTGCATTGTGGAAAGATCTTAATGATAAGTTACCTGATGGTGTTGGTAGTTACATGTATGGTAAATCACCAAGAGTCCGAGGTAATTTCTCAAGCTATGCTAAAAATAAACCTACAGGTGTTAAAGCTCTTTGGGCAGCAACTAAAACTAATACTAAAGAATTCTTTTCTACAACAACAAGACTTACAAAAGTTAATGTAAATGAAAAGGGTGAAATGATTGATGGTATACCAATAATGTATACTGGAAATCTTAGACAAGCTGAAGACATTGAAGCTATTGAAAATAAAATAGCTGAACTTAAAAAACAATATGGTAATTCAACAGCTGCAACTTCTACATCTTATTCAAGAAAATTACAAGAGTTGGAATCTGAATTAGTTGCTGTAAGATCTAAACCTGCAGCAGAGGAGTTAAGCTATGACTTGACAGAAGCTATAATGAAGTATGCTGCAATGGCTGAGAACTATGAAGTCATGAGCGGTATTGAAGAAACAATGCTTGCTTTTCAAGAAGTAATTAATAAAAGAGAGTATAGTAAAAGAGTTACAACGGTTAGAAAAGTTGCAAGAACAGCCAAGAAATTGACAGGTGGACGTAATGCTGATAGTACACCTGCTGATCAAAAAGCAAATAATACTAAAAAGGCTGCTGAAAAATTCATGGAAATGGTATTCTATGATTCAGATGATATGACTAAAAATCAATTTGAAAAAATCATTGATAGTGTTTTAGGATGGACTTCTTTAAGTTATGTTGCATTTAACGTTTTTGGTAACTTTAATAACTACGTTATTGCAAGAGTTAATAATGGTATTGAAGTAATGGGTCAAAGGTTCTTTGCAAGAGATGCTTATATAAGAGCAAGTAAAGAATTTAATACAAGAGCTGTTCCAGATTTTATTAGAAGAACAGCTCATGATGCTACTGCTGTTAGAAGTAGTGGCAGGTATGACCCATATGAACCAACAAGTAAGTTTGAAGGTTTTGTTGATCTCTTTAGAATGATGGATAATAAAGGAGATTTAAGGGAATCTGGTGGTGTTACTGATAGAACAGGTAAAAGTTATTATGACCGATTTAAAGAGTTTGGATATTTGTTGCAGGATGCAGCTGAATATAATGTTCAGACTAAAGTAGGTATGGCAATAGTAATGGACACCTATATATTAAACAAAGACACTGGTGAAATCTTAAGTTTATATGATGCATTTGAATTTAATGGAGACCAAAAATTAGAATTAAAAGAAGGATTTACAACAATAATAAAACCTAAAAAAGAAATTCCAACATTTAAGCAAGCTCTAAAAGGTAACAATATCAAAAAAGATGAGCAAGGTAATATGCTTTATGATGAAGTGGGTGAGTACAATTCTAAGTTTAGATATGATTTGCGTATGAAAATACGTGAAGTAAATAAACAGATCCATGGTAACTACGCTGCTGAAGACAAAGTTGTATTGCAACAATACTATATTGGTAAACTACTATTTCAATTTCATAAGTGGGTTGCTCCTGCCATAAGAGCTAGATATCAAAGAGAATATTTTGATGAAAACTTAGGTTGGATGGAAGGTAGAATTAGATCTTGGCTTTCATTCATGAAGTATATGAGTGAAGCTGCTCTAGGTAAACTTAAAGGAGATCTCAATAAAGGTATGACCGTTCAAGGTTACATGGATAGTATAGCAAGGTTAAATAATGATAAAGAAATAAGTGAATCTGAAAGACAAAGATTAGAAAATAAAATATTAAATGTTCATAGATTTAATGGTGAGCTAGCTACAATTGGTTTAACATTTTTAATAATTAATCTATTTGATTCAATACTATTAAGTGATGATGATGATAGTGATTTTGTAAAGAAACTTAAAAATATTGCACGCTATCAAGCAGATAGAACTAAAAAAGAATTATTAATATTTACACCTAGTATTAGTCTTATAACACAAGGTGTTGAATTTTTTGATAGTCCTTTTGCTGTAACAAGAACTCTTGGTGAAATAGGAGGACTTATGGATGCATCTTGGGATTATGGAACAAACGGTATTAAATACATGGTCACCGGTAATGAAGATGATTGGTATTATAACAAAGATGTATTCTATCAAAGAGGTAGAAGAGCTGGTAAATTAAAAGTGGGTAAAGAACTCATGGACATAGTACCAATTCTTTATACAATTAAGAAGTGGGATGACTACATCCAGCTAAATAATTTCTTTATAAAATAACTAAAAAGGGAGATGTAAAAGTCTCCTTTTTTATTTTCCTATTTTCCAATATAATCCGGCTGATATAACAGGCTCCATGTTTTGATTAACACCTAGACCAACACTGTATATCTGTTTGCTTTTAGTTCTGTACAAAAGGCTTCCACCTAAGTAGTTTAGTTGATCTGATTTACCATTAAGGTTTAGACCATAATAAAACTCTCTATTGTTTAAGTAGATTTCTTTTGTGATTGTAGTGGTGGGATATATAAGGTCATAAGCTATAGATCTTGATATAATTTTGTTTTGAGTTACCGAGTCTTTTATAGTTATGTTTAGACTATCTAACTCTTGACGATCTTCATATACATATGTAGCAAAGTAGTTTTTGAGTATTGCTACTGTATCAATAGGTTGTGTTTTAACTACTGTGTCATGTACATACTCCACTTTTGTGATAAGTTTAGGTACGTATTCAGGTACGTATTTAGGAATGGTGTCATACTTGACTTCAACGTTTGTTATAATAACAGGTTCAACAGGTGCTGACTCACCAGAACAATTTCTCATTAACAATATAACTACAACTAGAACTACTATAAGTAGTGTCTGCAAATTCTTAAAATAGTTTTTCATTATTCCTTTGTATTATCTGTGGCATACTTTACACCCATAATGGTTCCTACAATAGAGAAAGCATTAGTTAGGAGTATACCAAACATATTAGACCAGGTACTACCGATTATCTGAGTATCTACATCACTCATTAAAGCTACTGCATACATTAAGGTTGTTAGTATACCAACACCACCTATAACCCATAATGCAACTCTGACAATAATATTTATAAGTTCAAATTGACTTTTCTTTTGAACAACCTCTAGATCCTGTAAAGCTTTATCCATACTATCCTCAGCAGTTTTTTTTGCTGATTCAGTTTCTTTTAAAGCTTTTTTTAAATCAACAACTAACTTTTCATTTTCTTCAGCTGCTGACTCAAGATCCTTGTTTTGCTTTTGAACTTGTTTAGTTATTTGTAATCTTTTCTTTCTGTTCTGTAAATCTTTTTCTTTGCATAAATCAATGTAGCTTTTAACTTCTTTATCAGAAGTATTATTTAATAGCTTAGTAAAGTTTCCTTCTATGTAAACTTTTTTACTTTTGGCTATTACTAAAGCTTCTTTGATTGTATGCTTAGAACTTATCATTTATACACCTTAAATGGGTTTGTTTTATTTACATACCCTTCATAATCTTTATGAAACTCTTCCAGTCTTGGCTCAATATCATCAGACTTAATAATCCAAAACTGTGCACCTACAGCTTTAGCTTTTTCAATTTCATCTTGATCTGAACTGCTAGAAATAATGCCAATAACACAACCATTACCATAGTCATTATTAATCTTCCTAATCATCTCAATACCATCAAAGCTAGAACCAATAATGTTTAGATCTACAAAGACACACTGAGGCCTTTCTTCTCCATTATCAGGAAACCAACTTTTAAACATTCTATCAGCTTCATCACTACTGTCTAGTGCTTCTATGGATAATGCTATATCCAACATGGAGCAAGCATCTTCAAACACTAAGTGAAATAAATTTTCATCATCTATGAGCATTAATGTATCTATCATCTTCTAAATTTTTATATAAATTTTTGTACCACCTTCTTTTCTTTTTTCAGCGCTTACATTAAAACCATGTTCTTTTAATATGGCAATTGAAATGTTAAGTCCCAATCCTGTACCGCTTTCTTTTTGTCCTTCTTTTCTAACATAAGGTTTACTAAGCTCTCTAAACTCATCCCCTGTTAAACCTCTACCGTTATCTTCTATAATAATAGATAAACCTTTGGTAAAATGTTCTTCTACACTAAGCTTAACATATTTTGTACCATTATCATTATACTTTAATCCGTTCCGTATAAAGTTATCTATAGCAGTACAAAGCAAAGGTTCATTAACTTCAAAAGAAATATCTAAAGTGTCATCTAAAATCACTTGATTTTTATATGCTGTTAATCTTAAATAATCTTTTAAAATTTCTTTTATGTTTTTTGTTTCTTTATTTAATTGTGCATTTTCTTTTACCAAATTGGTAAATTCAAATACACCTGCATACACTTTTTGTGCATGATGTAACCCGTCAGTAATCAACCGAAGCGGAGCTCCAATCTTTAAATCTTTAACAACTTCATCTGTAAGTCTTCTATTAAGAGATTTAATTCCTCTTGGTAAATAAGTATTAATACCACTGTGCATGTCATGTCTAATGATCTTGGCAGCATGCTCTAGATATATATTTTTTTTATCTAGATCTTTTGTAATACGAGCTTTATTTAATAAAAACTCTTGAACAACTTTAAAAAAAGGAGGCATAAAGGTGATAACACACCCGTAACCAAATTTAGCTAATTCCAATGATGGTTCACATAATCCAAATACAATACAAGTTTCTACTGCAAAGAAAGTAAGTATGATAACTCCAGATACTGCAAGAGATATTTTAGCATTTAATGATATACCATCTAAAGCTGACATTACAAATCACTTTTCTTAAACCCGCATTTACCAAATAACCATTTACTAGGACAAAACCCAGTCCATACACCAACGTTCAACATAAATGTTACAAAAATTACGACACCCCAAGATTCTAAAAAGTAACCTGTAAACAGCACAATTGACATCATAAGATAAACCATACGGGTATCCGTAATACTCTCAAATAATTCTTTCATAATAATATTATTTAGTGCATTGATATAAGATCAAAAAAAGCAACTTGGATTCTAATCCAAATTCTTTTTCTTAAAGTTAAAGATTTAAACTCTTTAGTTTGAAAATATTCATATGCATTCATATAATAATATACAACTTTTAAGAATGTAAAACAAGAAAGACCAGCCACATTATATGACCGGTCTTTGTATGTTTTTGCCAACATTAAATGTTATATCAACCCTTAATGTTGGTTTTATCCTTCACAACTTGCACACTCAAGAATGTTTCTTGAAAATGCTTGAGCTGAACTCATACTAAATTGATAGTATAAAGTTTTAACTCCTGATTCATGTGCAAATAAGTATAGCTGATTAATATCTTTAGCTGGTACACTTGGATGAATCATTAAGTTTAATGACTGCGCTTGATCAATAAACTTCTGTCTAGCACCTGCTTGAATGATTATCTCTTTAGGGCTTAGCTCAATAAATGATTTAAACACTGCTTTTGTTGGAAAGTCTAAGTGTTGTACACTTCCATCTTTCTTTAAAATGTCTTCCCATACTTCTGGTGTATTTAAACCATACTTATCTAATTCACATGCTAAGAATGGATTCTTATATATAGTCTTTGACTTAGCAAGATCTTTGATAAAATAATTAGATTTAATTGGTTCAATACCCATAGAAACTTGACCATGAATAAATGAACTTGATTTAGTAGGTGCAATAGCTACTAATGTAGTATTTGCGTAACCTTCTCTAATTGACTCCACACCATAAACTTCACATAGTTCTTTGGACGCTGCCTCAGACCTATCTTTAATTGTTTTAAATATACTTGTGTTTAAGAATTTAGCTTCCATTGACTCAAATTCAATCAGCTTAGACTGTAGATAAGAGTGCCATCCCATTACACCTAAACCAACAGCTCTATGATCTTTTGCAAAGTTATATGCTCTAGCCATACCAGGCATTGTTTTAGACTTTGTGATAAACTCATCTATAACAGCATTTAAGAATAGGGTATAGGTCTCAATAGCATCCGTCTCAATAATTTCATCCCAATGTAAAAGGTTTAATGAACCTAAACAACACACAAATGAATTGAATGAATCTGTTGGTAATTGAATCTCACTACATAAATTAGATGCTGTTATATCCATTCCCAACTCTTTGTATGGTGAATTGTTGTTAGAGTTATCTTTAAACATAATGTATGGAAATCCAAACTCATTTCTTTTTTGAATGATCTTAGCCCATATCTTACGTTTATTGGAATCCCCTTCCTTCATTTCTTCAATCCACTTATCTGTTACTGTAATACCAAATTGTAGATTTTGAATTGGGTTACCCTCTCCACCTATTTCTAGAAATTCTAAAACATCAGGATGTTCAACAGGTAACCAAGCAGCACATGCACCACGTCTTGCTTCAGATTGTTTACATACATCTACAACAGTATCATAGATTCTTGCATAGTGGACCGGGCCATCTGCAGTTCCTCCGGTTGTTATCTCTGTACCTCTGGGTCTAATGTTACCTAAGTATACAGAAGTACCTCCTCCATACTTAGACATCATACCAATTTCACGTCCTGCATTTAAAATGCTATCCAAGTTGTCATCTACATTAGATCCATAACAACTGATTGGTAGACCTTTTGCTTTACCAAAGTTAATCCAAACCGGTGTTGACAAAGAGTAAAACCCCTTAGCCATATAGTTTTCAAACTTTTCTGCAAAACCTTTTATATTCAAATACTTTTCTGCTTTAATAGCAATGTCTTTGATTCTTTGTTCTGGGGTCTCAGAAATATAACCCCTTGATAAAAAAGTGCGGCTTTCTTCATTAAGCCAATAATATTTTTTTCTTTCCATATTTTTTAAAATAAGTCATCCTCAGTTATTGCCTTGGACTTTTTGTTGTAATCAATTTGTTTTTTGTAAAAGAAGTCTCCTTCTTTGGTTGCTGTAATTTCTACCTCAAACCATTTTGTTGACTCTAATAAATTGGTGTCAACTTCAAATATAGGATTCATTCCAATCTTAGCTAAAGAGTTATTGAACCTGTTTTTTATAAAGTGATATATAGTCTGCTTTGGTAAAAACTCAAGTTCTCCTTTTTCAAAGATCCAATCTAATATGCTACACTCAGCTCTATATGCTTTTCTACATGCAGAGTAAATCAATTCATTAAATTCTTCATCAAACCAATCTGGGTTTTCTTCTTTAATGATATTGATAAGTTCTGCACCAAAGTTACCGTGAATGTCTTCTTCTTTAGATGTTGCTTCAACTACGTTTGAAATACCTTTAAATAAATTTCTTTCTTTGTTGAAGGACATCATGATTAAGAATTGACTAAACAAACTTACATGTTCAATAAACAAAGAAAATAGAAGTACTGATTTAGTGTACATCTTATCATCTCTACTACGTGAACCATCTAAGTACTTTTTTAAGTACTTAATTCTTCCGGCAATAGCAGGTATCTCAACAACCGTTTTAAATTCTTCTTCTAATCCTAGAATTCTAAGAAGTCTTGCGTATGCATCTTTGTGTCTTACTTCAGATTCTGCAAACGTCATACCTACATCACCTATTTCTGTGATTGGCATTCTCTTGTAAAGGTCAGCCCAGAATGTTTTAACATTGACTTCAATTTGAGCAATAGCCAACATTGTTTTTTTAATAACCTCACGCTCTTGATCTGATACTTTAGTTTTAAAATCATCAATATCAGTTGTAAAGTTATATTCAGTATCAATCCAGTAGGAGTGTCTGATTGCATCTTTATATTCTAATAAAGATGGGTATTCATAGGGCATAATGTTTTCCCTGGGCATAAAAATGTTTTTGCTCATAATGTATTAATTTATAATAGTTTATAGAAAAAAATAGCTATAAAACCAACTCATTTAAGCTGGTTGTATAGCTGTTTAGTGTATAATCAATTTAATAAAAATTGATGTATCTTACAAATGTAAATTAGATTATTTCCAAATCATATTGGAATAACTAACTTTAAAAAATAATAAACCCACTTCAATACTTAGCACGTTTCTAAATTGCTCATCAGCACATTTAACTTGAGCGTTAATTGTGTTAATACCTAATAAAGGCTCTGATGGAAACAATGTAAAATTGACTTTGTGGTTGAATGTGTTTTCAGTTATGTTTGACATTTTATAGAAATTTAAAGATTATAATTTTAAAATTTCAAAATTCACTCAGAATTTTGTATATTATATATAGATAGTATACAAATATAGGTATTTGTATCTTCTGCTTTGTTTATATATGTAAAAAAAATTAAAATGGATATTAATCAACTTATATTAACTTTAATTACAGTTGCTGGTTCTACGGGTGTATGGCAGTATATCTCCACAAGATATAAAGCACAGAGAGAAAAAGAAAAATTTGACCAAGAAAACAGTGACGGAATGCAATATAGAGATGATTTAAAAGCAAGAGTAAGAAACATGGAATCCTTACTTGCACAATCTTCAGAAGAAAAAGATCTAATGAGAAAACAAGTTCTTAATCTTACAGCTGAAGTGCATGCTTTAAGAGTTAAAGTTGACTTTCTTGAAAAGGAGAATGAACGCCTTAAAAACCTATCTTAAAAAAATTAGTATATTTATAAAATAAAATCAACATTATGTTTAAAAAAGTATTAAGTAAAATCTGGAACTTCTCATTGTCAAAAGCATGGAAATCACTTTGGTCTAAGACTACAGTTGATGAAAAAGCAATTAAAGTTGTTAAAGAAACAAAGAGACGTGTTAAACGTGTCAAAGAAGAAGTTGCAGATGTAGCAGATGCAATCAAAGAGGTTGGTAAACAATCTAAAGATGTTGTAGATGCAGCTAAAGGTAAAGCAAGAAAAGGTAGAAAGCCTGCTGCTAAACCACCTAAGAAACGTACACCTAAAAAAAATACAAATGAAAAAAATAGTTAACTGGATTTCTACTTTACTTAAAGATGAAAAAGGTAATGCATCATCTAAAAGATTTATAGGTATACTTGCGGGTGTATCTCTTTGTATTACTTTATTTGCAAATCAATTTACAGAAGAGCATATAGCTCCTTCTTCTGTATTGATCAATGCTGTAGCGGCATTGGCATTTGGTGCTTTAGGTTTAGCTTCAGTTGATAAAATTTGGGGTAATAAAAATAATAAAGAATAGTACAGTGGCAAAGTTAACATTAGGCTCATATGAAAGACCGTCTAAGAAAAAAAGACCTGGTGTTCATGCAAAAAGTAAAAGTTCTAGTTTGAAGTCAAGCAAGAACTATAAAAAAAAATATAAAGGACAAGGTAGATAATGAATTGGACATTAGAAATAGCATTTCACTGGCCTCACGACAGATTTGCGTTGGGTTGGGAGTATATAGCACCTGATGAACAATATGATTATTACACAATAAAATTATATTTAGGTATATTAACAATAACATTAGACATAGAATAAAAATTAAAAATTATGGGATACGGTAAAATGAAATATAAACCAGGTGGTGAAATGAAAGCAGTACCAAAAGACAATAAAGGTTTAGCTAAATTACCAACAGCTGTACGTAATAAAATGGGTTACATGAAAAGCGGTGGTGAAAAACTATTAAACAAAATGACTTATGGTGGGGCATCAATGGATATGTCTGATCCTATGGTTAAAAGAATGCAAATGGGTGGAAGCACATACAGTGGTCCTAAAAAGAAAAAGTAATGAATATACTCACTGACATATTAAGTTTATTTAAAAGAAAACAGGTTGTAGAAGAACTTACATCTGAAGATCTTATTGTTGTTGGAAGACATGAGAAACCTGATATGTTGGGAGTTGCATCACCAATACCTTATAAGAGCGTTAAGCTTGTTAAAGCTAAAGATTTAAAAGTAACATCTGTTCCTTGCACTCATATTAATTTAGATAATGGTGCACCATCATCTGGAAGAGCTGGTATTTATATAAATACAACTTCAAATCCATGCTCCGTTAATTTAAGAAGTATATCTGTTACTGGTAACAATATAGATTTAGTTCAAAACAATAATGAAATTGAAATTTCTACAACTGGAGAACCTAATACAGGTGTTAATGTTGGGGGAGCTAGAGAAATTTACAAAGATAAAGTTGGTGAAACACTAAGATTTAGAACCATAACTGCTGATGATGGTAGTATTGGTGTTACTCAAAATGCAGATACTATAGATTTAAGCATTTCTAGAGTTTTACTTACAGCTCCTGGTGGAGGTGTTTGGGAAGTTACTGTAGATGATGGTGGTCAATTAATAACAACAGCAATATCATAACAATGAATTCAGTATTACAAGATATATTAGGTTTAGTTAAAAGACGTAAGATTAAAACACCTACAGATAAAGATTATATTGTATCTGCAGCTTATGACAATCCTCAAGAGTCTTTAAAACCAAATCCTAAAATGCATCCTTCTTTGATAAGCATTGCAGGATTAAAAAAATATTTTATAGAAGCAATCAAAGCTTCTTCTGTTGGAGGTTGGGCCCGTTATGATGATAAAGAATATACGGAGCTGTATCCATTTGTAGTTATAGAAGATGCTACACCTGTTGTTTTACCAAACAATGCTGTTTTTTCTATTGAAACAAACATGCATGATATTAAACCTTTTTATGATCCTGCATCTAAAAAAATTCAAATAAGTAAACTTAATAGTGCTTATACTATGGTTGTAACATTTAAAGCTTCAACAAGTAATGTAGAACAAGCACATTTAGATTTATCTTTAACAGGTAGTGGTTCTACACCATATGAAAGAGTATCTCAAACTTTGTCTTTTACTAAAGGTAATAATGAAACTCAGAACTTTTACATGATGTTTAAGTATTATGGTGATGCTGATTTTGTAGCTAATGGTAATCAGTGGTTGGTAAGTGCTGTAGGTGAAGATGTTAAAATATGGGACGTAATTTATTATATTGAAAAAACATACGTATAAATAATGGCAAGTTCAAAGAAAAGTACTGTAAATAAAGCTGGTAATTATACCAAACCCACAATGCGTAAAGCTTTGTTCAATAAAATTAAAGCTGGTAGTAAAGGGGGAAATGCAGGTCAATGGTCTGCACGTAAAGCACAAATGCTTGCTAAACAGTATAAAGCTAAAGGTGGAGGATATAAAACCAAAAAATAATGGCAAAAGCAGCATCACAAAAAAGTTTAGATAGATGGACTAAACAGAAATGGAGAACACCATCTGGTAAAAAAAGTAAAGATACTGGGGAAGTATATGCTCCAGCTAAAACTATTTCTAAACTTAAAAGTACTGCGGCAGGTAAAAAAAAGTTAGCAGCAGCTAATAAAAAGAAAAGAGCTGCAACAAAAAAAGGTAAACAACATGCTAGTCATGGATTACATAAAGGAAAAAAAAGATAAATTAAATAGATTATGAAATTCATACAAGAAGTCTTAAATCTTTTAGAAAGAAAGCAAGATAAGAAAAAATTAGATTTAAGAAGAGACTGGTTTGAGTTCGGTAGAACTAGACCTAGCTCACTGGGTAATCCACAGTACACACCTAAGATGAATCCATATGCTATCAGGTATGATGATTTAAAGTGTAATATTATTTCCGGTTTAGTAGAAGGAACAGGAACTGAAAATACAATACCGGTATGGTCTACTGTTGGTCCTACAAATTGTGGTGTACAAACATTAATTGATTCTGTGTATAGTCAAAATGCAGCTGCTGATACGGCTACCGTTAGTGCTGATCTTACAGTATTAGGAAATGCTACAATTAATGGTGATTTACTTGTACTTGGTACACAAACAATTATTGAATCAACTGTTGTGCAAATTGCAGACAATATTTTTCAAATTAATTCAGGCGGTGCAGGTGTAAATGCTGGTATTGAAGTAGTACAACCAAGTGGTACATATCAGTTTTATTGGGACTCTAGTATTAACCTGTGGTCTTTAGGACCTGAAAGTTTAAGGTTACAAGATATTTCTGTAAATGGATTTATTAGAATAGATGGTGAAGGAATTAGTAATATAACAACCGAGGTTGAAGGATTAGATGCTGAAGATAATGATAATTCATTACCTACAACAGCTGCTGTAAAAGACTATGTTGACAATTCAGATTTAGATGTTTCTGCAGATACAGGAACTGCGTTAGCAATTGCTTTAACTAATGATGAATTGCAAATTAGAGGTGATCAACTAAACATTTTTACTGATGCGAATGGTGCTCAAAAAATTAATATTAGATTAAGCAATGATATCACAGTAGATACTATTAATTTAAATGGTGATACTGTTTCACAAATCATAACTTCATCAGATACAATAAGCGGAAATCCTTATGATTATACAGTACCTACATCATTAGCTGTAATTGAATATGTAGATACAAAAAGAGATTATGTATCTAATGTTGTATTAAATGGTGAATCCCTTGATTTTACAGGAGTAAACAATGCATTTAATGGTTCAATTAATCTTAGTAGTTTACTACAAACAGCTGTTAATGGCTTTACGGTAGTAGATAATCAACCATATTCATTAGTAGAAACACAAGCAGGATTATCAGTACCTATTTCATTTACAAATACTGAAGCTACTCCAAAACATTATCATATAAGTGTTACAACTCAAAATAATTATGTATCACCGTATGCAACAGATGATTTTGTAGACTTATCAATGATTATTAAGAAAAATGCAGGTGGTGGTCCACTTACTATTATGGAATGGGAAGACACTAGATATACAAGACATACAACTAATTTTAGTAAATCTTATGTTTATACTGCAATGAATATTAATCCTAATGAGCAATTAAGCTTATGGATAGTAGGTACCAGTGGTTTAATTTTAAGTAATCTTACTATTAGCATTATACCTTTTGATGAAGATGCTGTAGTAGTAAATAAAATTTCAATTCCTTAATAATGGCAACTAAGAAAAAAGATAGTAGATTAACAAAAGTAGGGGTCTCTGGGTATAATAAACCTAAGAGAACCCCTTCTCATCCTACGAAATCACACGTTGTTGTTGCTAAAAAAGGTGACACGGTTAAAACAATACGTTTTGGTCAACAAGGTGTAAAGGGTGCTGGTAAAAATCCTAAAACTGCAAAAGATAAAGCGCGTAAGAAATCTTACTATGCTAGACATAATGCACAGGATTCAAAACCTGATAAACTATCTGCAAGGTATTGGTCACATAAAGTAAAATGGTAAATAAAAAGGGAGCTTAAAACGGCTCCCTTTTTTTATTCCATATAATACCTTTACTTACCCCACTTATTACGGTGAACTAAAATAGAAATAATTGAATAGTTGGACAGATCCGTCCATGAATCTTCAAGACTTTCATTGTTAGGTTTAACCTGGTTGTTAACGATATTCAAGATACGTTGGATCTTATCATTCATTCTAAACCATAAACCCATTAGACTCAACTTACGGTTCTCTGGTTTTTCTGTTCCTTTACCAAGAGTTATATTTTCTGGCCCGTAATCTAACTGCTTCATACAAAACAGCTCATACTGTTCCTGCTGAATCTTTTTAAACTCCGTGGTTGTTACAGGATACTTACTCTCACATATAGCAACAGGAGTATGTATTCCATACTCTGCTGCTGGTTCTTCTTGTAGGTCACCTAATGGATGACCAAATGGTTCTATGTTATTCATATTTTTTTAATAGGGTGTGTGGTTATTAATTGCATAATTAAATTCTTTTTCTACATTTTTCCAGTAAATAGAAAGATCATTTGAGCCAATGTCTTCTACAAGATATAACACTTGTTTTATATGTTTTTGACCATCAATTTTACCTAAATCATGTAAAATGTTATGAGCTTTAATTTTTTCTTCTGTCATTTATGTCTTTAAAAAGTAGAAGGGCCCACCGGTAATGCAAAAAACCAGTGGGGTTGGTTCCCTTCTTAATTTTACCTTCTTGTATTATTTTCTTTATAAAAAAGACTCATTATAAAAAGTATTAATAATGTTGAAAGATACTCTTTCATTAATTTTATAAATCAAATGTTGCTGGTTCAAATAGATTATATTGAGGAGATTCTTCTAAAGACTCTTCTCCTACTGTATCAGTAGTATCTTGCATTTGAATACCCATTTGACCTAATAAATCAGCCACCATAAAGTCATGAAACTTTTGAGTACTGCTTAACCAATGTCTTGGATGTGTCTTTTTAAGTGCATGTGTTACATGATTATAAAAAGTCCAAGCATTTTCTGCATCAGCATCATATTTATATGATGGATCTTTCATTTCTGATTTAACAGTTGTAAGCTGTCCTACATCCAGCAATTCTTCATCCGCATACAATCTACCTAATAGTTCAGATTGTTCTTTAAATGAGAGCTCTACTTGCTTTAATGAATCTTTATCATCAATCATTTTTCTATAATGCTTTTCAGCATTTTTAATTTGATTAGAAATTTGCATTCTAACTTCATAATCTGCAGAACCAGTGTGTTTTCTTGCAAAGTTCATCATGTCTCCAGAAACCATACCGTTATAACATACTCCAACATACGCACCTATGGCACACTGAAATCTAGTTGTTTTGTCATAAGAGTTGGTCCAAGCAAACATCATCCCCAATTCTGATTCTTTATTTATCTTATCATCAAGAGAACGTGTTGGTATGATATGATAAATTCCCTGAGCAACGTTTGCATTTATATTTGCTCTATACATTTCCCTTGTAACTGTGAAGCCGCTGGCATTCAACATATTAAGGGTGTTTTCTATAACATCTTTATGAGGTATAACAGTATAGCTATCCCCGTGAGACGGAAGTGAAGCTGCTTCTAAATAGCTTCTTGTTGTATCTTTTATTAGTTTTGGCATTTGTAAATTTTTAAGGTGTAAATATAACAAATATAATCTTAGAAACAAAATTAAAATATATATCTAATTGTTTTTAAGTCAAAATATTTACTATATATTGTTTTGAATTCATTTAATAATCTTGATTTGTGGCTCAAAGGATACCTTAATACACCACTTTTATTCTTTACTTCTGAACTGTATTTCATTAATTCTTGAGCTTCATCTGAAGATCTAATCATTTGAAACTTATGATTTGTAAGTGCAATTACTTCACATTTATTTTCACCAGCAATATCTTTTACTTGTTTAAATAAATCATCATACTCTTTTTTCCATCCGGGGTAAAACACAAGAGGACTGTAATTACAATGTACTTCCCAACCTAGGTCTTTAAGTCTGTTAATATCATGTATTCTGCTCAAAATACTTGACATCTTAGGTTCAAGTATATCAGAGTACTTCTGTGGCATAAGACTTACACGCACTCTAGGTTTCTTGTTGAAACTACTAACGTCTAAGGTTAGTAATCCAGGATACTTAGTAGCCATTGTGCTATTAAGCTGCGGGTGATCATCATAACGTTTAAGATAATGTAACAGTGGTTCAGGTAAATGTTTCTGCATTAATACTAAATCTGTATTACATGCAACATCTACCATAGTGTATATAGGGTCTTGTTGATCTGGTACTTTATCATAAGACTTTTCCCATTCAACAACAGACTGAAATATCTGGTCTACGTTTGTATTTACATAGACTCTCTTGTCATTGTATCTTGACATATAACAATAAGTGCTAACACATCCTCCAAAACAACCATATATAAGGTTAGGAGCAATGCAGTTAGCACTATTATTATTGTCCTTAGTAACAAGAGTTTTAGTCTCTTGTACTTTAATCATTCACTATTTCTACGTCAGCCGATGCAACAAGATGAACAATATTACCTTTTAAATCTAAACAATGAGAATACATCCCATCTATATGATTAAAAATTAGTATTTGTTCTTCTTGAATTGCGGGAGCTCCGGGAGGAACTTTTATATCAGATTTAACTTTTATCTTAGAGCCTCTAGGTACTTGATGTAATTCCATATCAATTGTCTTTTACAAATTGACCATTAACCATCTTACCTGTACGTTTAGCAATTACATTATAAGCTGACTCAAGGCACTCTTCTAATTTAAGTCCTTGCATTTTAGCTTGAATGATCAGGGTAACCATAATGTCACCCATAGCATCAATGACTTCTTCACGGTCATCTGCGTTGATTGCTGTACATAATTCTGTACATTCTTCTAAAGTTTTAAGAGCTTGGGCCATTGGTGTGGCTTTATCCAAGATTCCTTTTTCTTGTGCCCATTCTTCAACGGCACATTCTAATTCAAAATAATCCATTTGGTTTTAATTGTTTAATTGTTTGCTAATAAATCTAATACTTCCACTAATGATTCATGTCTATGATTATCTTTTAATATGGTTTTACTTACATATTTAGAATTTAAAATTTTAGCAACTTCATTAATTGCTGAGTAATTTTTATCCTTTAAATCAATTTGTTGGTTATCCCCACAAAGAATCATAACTGAATTTTTACCAAGTCTTCCTAAGACCATGGCTAGTTGAGCTCTTGTTAAGTTTTGGAATTCATCTATAATAATTACAGAGTTATCAAAAGTCCTTCCTCTAAAATGAGC
>Ga0209138_1001680_pt1 | contig 18353 bp, 15 predicted proteins | sample SaaInl3SG_22_DNA_FD_184645 | JGI IMG/M metagenome (GOLD analysis project Ga0209138, IMG submission 184645) | Marine microbial communities from expanding oxygen minimum zones in the Saanich Inlet - ESP_153SG_22_DNA (SPAdes) (version 2) | ecosystem: Environmental > Aquatic > Marine > Intertidal...
GCGATTGCAGCGCGCTCTACGGCTGCACGGACCCGGACGCCCTGAACTTCAACCCGGACGCAACCTTCGACGACGGCACATGCGTCCTTCCCATCCTCGGCTGCACGGACCCGGGCGCCCTCAACTACGACCCCACCGCAGAACAAGACGACGGGTCCTGCTACTACGACACGGACGTCTTGGGTTGCACCGACCCCGGCGCCACCAACTACGACCCCAGCGCCACCTACGACGATGGCACCTGCACCTACCCGGGCCTGCAACTCGTCGACGTCGCTGCGGAATGGTGCCTCGGCGAAACCATGCTCATTTCCTGGACTGGCGGCAACGCAGCGGACCTCATCAACCTCAGACTCATCCACGTCACAGGAAACTACGTCTACGCCTCCCTCGGCCTCGTCCCCAACACGGGCCAGCACGAATGGGTGATCGAAGGCATCGACACCACGCCTGGCATCACGTACCGCCTGTATGCCGAGGTTCACCCCTACCCGCCCAGCACCTACACGTACGGCAACACCTTCACGGTGCAAGCCGACTGCGCCCCTGCATGTCCGGCCGACTTGGACGGCGACGGGGCCATCGCCACGGGTGATGTGTTGATCATGCTCGGGCAATTTGGTTGCAGCACAGGATGCGCAGGCGACCTCACAGCCGACGGCGCGGTCACCGTCGAGGACTTTCTCATCCTCCTTGGCGAGTTTGGCAACGCCTGCCTCTGATCTTTCGCTCCCTCAAAAAAAGGTCCGCTCCTTCCGTGATGCGAACCATTTCCCTAAGTCTGTGCGATCCCACAGGGACTCGAACCCCGAACCGTCTGCTTAGAAGGCAGATGCTCTATCCTGTTGAGCTATGGGACCCATCAAGTCGCCCGCTGGCGCCCTGAAGTTTGGGGCAAAGATGTGGCTCATCCGCCACTTCCCCGGCCAAAGACCACAAAAAAAGGGGCCGCATCTCTGCCGCCCCTTTCTCACTCGGCCGAAGCCAAATTCAATTCAATCAGTTGCTGCCAGAGAGACCAGACGTCTTGTCGCCTCTCTTCTTGCTCTTCTTCTTGTCGTCGGTGTTTGCAGCGGCCCCTTTCGAGCAGCAGCCACTGGAAGCGGCCTTGCTGCAAGAAGCACCCTTCGCGTCCGTAGAAGCAGAGGCACCCTTCGAGCAGCATCCCGCCGTCTTAGACTTGTCGCATGAAGCACCTTTGGCGTCCGTAGAAGCAGAAGCACCCGCAGACTTGCTGCAGCATGATCCGGTCGCAGACTTGGATTTGTCGCAAGAAGCCTTTTGGTCTTTCGAGCACGCTGGCTTGTTGGCGTCTTTGGCGCACGTTTGCTCCGTCTTGGCCTTCTTGTCGGCAGGAGCTTCCGTGGATTGGGCAGACACCGTCAAAGCGAAGATGGCGAATGCTCCGAGGAAGAGGAACTTTTTCATGATGTTGTTGATTTTCAAAGGTCAAACCGCAGACAAATCGCCTTTGGAGCTCCCAAGATACGAACTCCTGCATTTTGTAGCATTGAGCGTGAAAGGATTTCACTATTTTTGCCCTCCCGCAGGTCGCAAGCGCGCAACCGTGAAAGCGGAAAGTCTTGGAGAGGTGCCAGAGTGGTAATGGAGCAGATTGCTAATCTGTCGACGGGCAACCGTCGCCAGGGTTCGAATCCCTGTCTCTCCGCACAATCGAAAAGCCAGCGTCGACACGCTGGCTTTTTTGCGTCAAGGAGATCACCCAAGCTTGCTTGAGGGGAGCGACGAAGGCGCAAAAAAGACCCACACGCGACAGGGGGCAGGCTTTTCGATTGTCAGCCTCCCCCCTCGAGATCACGAGCGGAGCGAGTACTCCCTGTCTCTCCGCACAATCGAAAAGCCAGCGTGTCGACGCTGGCTTTTTTGCGTCAAGGAGATCAGCAGCGACCTCCCGTAGGCGTCGAGTGCTTGTGGCCAGCTTGCAGAAGCGTGCAACATCCAGGCCTGACATCAGGTTGTTCCCAAGGAAAACCCCTCATGTATTTTTGCCCCATGCCACATCGTTTCGCCCTTTTGAGTCTTCTGTGCTGTGTCGGCCTGTCTGCATTTCATGCCCAATCTTGGGAGCCCTTCGCCTCCGTCCCCAGTGGGTTTGTGAGCGACCACAGCTTTGGGTTTGCGCTGAATGGAGCAGGGTATTTGGTGGCTGGTCAAACGCCTGATGGCTTCAGCGACAACATGTTCAAATACGATCCCGTGACGGACACCTGGAGCACACTCCCCGACTTTCCAGGGCCTGCGCGCGGATACACCATCGGGGATACGTGGAGCGGAGAGGCGTGGATGGGGTTTGGTCTTGGCAATGACGGTCCGCTGAATGATCTCTGGAAATACGACCCCGCAACCACGTCGTGGACGGAAATGGCTTCATGCCCCTGCGAAGCACGATACCATCCGGCTTTTGTCGCCATGGATGGGCACATCTACATGGGTCTCGGGTCGAATTATTCCGGTGACCTTGGCGATTGGTGGGACTACGACATGGCCACGAATTCCTGGAGCCAAAAGCCTGACTTGCCCGCTTCTCCGCGGCACCATCCCTATCAGTTTGGGCTGGATGGCTTGGTTTACACGGGGTTTGGGCACAGTGGGGAAGACATCTTCAACACGTGGTATGCTTACGACCCCAGCGCCGAATCTTGGAGCGAAATGGCGGAATTGCCGGGTCAAGGACGTGTCGCGGGAACCCAATTTTCACACAACGGGCTGGGGTTTGCATTGAGCGGAGACGGCGAATCCCACAGCTCCATGGACGAGGGGGAGTTTTGGGCCTACGACCCCGCGTCCGATGCCTGGTCTCAGTGGCCCTCTCACCCCGGATGGTCCCGATGGGCGCCTGCCTCTTTCGTCATTGAGGATGTCGTCTATTTCATGCAGGGCACCACAACCGACCCTTCCTCCGACCTCTACGTCTCGACCAACTTCAAGTTCAGCCTGGTGCCCACTGCCGCAAACGACGTCTCAGTGGACGGTTACCTCGGTGAATTGGATGGATGTGGAGACGGCAGTCAGCCCATCGTCGCTCAAATCCGCAATTGCGGAGCCCCCGGTTTCATCGACATCAACCTCTCCATGATCGTGGACGGAAACGAGGTGCTCTCCCAGCCGTGGAGTGGCACTTTGGCCAGCTACGAAACCGCTGGGGTTGTTTTGGGATCCTACGACACCTCAGATCTGGAGTCTTTTGATTTGGTCATCAACGAGGTCGACGAAAACCTCGAGAACAATGCCTTCAACGTCGAAGCTTTGGACTTGAATGAGGCTTACCTCACGTGCACGGTCACCTTGATCACGGATGCTTGGGGAGAGGAAACCGGCTGGGCCATTTTGGACCAAGAAGGAAACGAAATCATAGGGGCACCTGCCGGCACCTACGCCTCCAACCAATCCTACAGCATCGATGTCACCTTGCCCGCCGAGGGATGCTACGAAGTGATTCTCACCGACACCTACGGAGATGGCATGGTTGGGAACTTCGGCTCAGGTCCTGGATCATTTGCATTGACTTCCTTCGAAATCCCGGGCAACCCATTCACGGACTTCCCTGTGTTTGAATACGACGGTGGGTTTGAATTTTCCGAACTCAGACAACCCTTCCGGGCTGTGATCGCGGATGTCAACGCTGTGGCCGACCTGCCATCTCCACTCCGAGGGCGAGTGTACCCCAACCCTGTTCAGAACGTGCTGACCTTGGAATGGAAGGAAGCCCTGATGACGGGGGTCATCGAAGTGTTCAACGCATGGGGCCAACCTTGCTCAAAGGACGCTGTGGTTCATCAAAATCGGCTCGACATCCCAACAGAATCTTGGCTCCCCGGTGTTTACTTGGTGCGGTCTCAAAGCAACTTTGGGACGGAAACGTGGCGGATTCTGAAACGATAGACTACCTTTCCAAGGCTCCTCAATCATCATGAAGAAAAACTTGGGAACCCTCGATCGCCTCATCCGCTTCGCACTGGCGGCGGTCTTCATTTACCTGTATGCACGCAGTTATTGGTTCTACGCAGAGAGCTTGCCCGGAGGGGATTTTGTGGCGTTGTCCTTGTTTGTCCTAGGTGTGCTACTCATCATTTCGAGCGTGGTCGGGTTCTGCCCGGTGTACGCGCCGTTTGGGTTGTGCAGCATGAAAAATGCGGGCAAAAAGGAATGCTGATTCCGTCGATCTGACCTTTCCGGTCCAGGCCACATTCGAGAACTCTCCGTCCTCCGTATCTTGGAGGTATGCTTCGTCGGGAATTCCTCCAAGGTTCAGCCATCGTTGGCGCGTCGCTCGTGCTGCCACGCATCCTACGCGCGTCATCCGGCATGTGGGCCGAAGGCGGAGAGCGCACGATTGCGCGCGTGCTGACGGCCAAGAGCACGATGGTCCAAAACACGCCCGTCCTTCGATCCTTTGCCGGCAACCACACCGACCTCGTGTCGCCGTGGGTGATGCTGGATGAGTTTGGGCCAATGCGGATCGAGCCCGGCACCTTGGGCATGGACATCAAAGCCCACCCCCACGCAGGCATCACCCCAACGACGTACTTGATTTCTGGAAGCGGGCGCCACACGGACAGCCTCGCCAACGACATCGTGTACCGCAAAGGCGAATTCATGCTCTTCAGTTCCGGTCGGGGCGCCATCCACGAGGAGGTCTCGAGTGACGAGATTCGGCGGGACGGCGGCACCGTGCACGGATTTCAGGTTTGGCTCAACACGCCTTCGCAGGAGAAGTTTTGCGACCCGTCGACCGTCATCCATCATCGCGAGGACACGCCCATTGTCGAGCTCGGCGACGCGAAAATCAAGGTCATGATCGGCACGCTCGAAGGCTGCACCTCCCCCGTCTTCACATTCACCCCGTCGTTCTACTACCACATCACGCTTTTGGCGGGCGGACGTCTCGACCTCCCCGTCGACCCCACGCACAACGCTTTCGCGCACATCATCGAAGGCCAGCTTGAGGGCGAAGGCCGAAACCTCCTGCGCGACGAGCAACTCGCCCTGTACGACCGCGGCGGCGACGTGATGCGTTTCCACGCCCTCGAAGATTCCGAATTCCTCGTCTTGGGCGGCCAGCCGCTCAACGAACCTCTTGTGAGCTACGGGCCGTTTGTGATGAACAGCCAGGACCAAATCAACGCCTGCATCCGCAACTACCGCGCAGGGTTGATGGGAGAGCTGTAACTTCGCTGAACATTCTGCGAAATCCTCCGTCCATGCATGCTTCTTTCAAACAACTCACCTCTGGGTGTCTCTTGGCGTTCCTGGTGTGCCCTGCTTGGAGCCAGTTCACCGCCTCAGACTTTTTGGGTGCGTGGGATGGCGATTACTCTTGGGAAACGAATGGCGGGGGGGCGACCTTCACCACGTTGACGTTTCATGAAAACGGCCAATACAACGAGTCGAGCCTGAACGTCTACGGTACGTTGTACCCCAACACCAACATGTGGGAATACAATGCCAGCACGAATTGGATTCGCCTCTACTGGGTATCCCACATTTACAACGGTCAGCCCTCCTACACCGAAGCAAACTACTTCGTCTTGGGGTGCACGGAGACCAGCTTGGAATTGGTGTATGTCAACGAGTATGGCCAGGCGCCAGCGGCGGGAAGGTTTGTGCTTTCGCGCGAGAAAACGTCAGGGGTGGTCGCGTGGTGTGGCGCCGCTCGAGAGGCCTCGGTGCTGGCGTCCTTCAACGTGCATGGTCAACGCATCAACCCTCAAACTCCAGGTGTGCTTCACATTCAGCACATGAGCGACGGAACTGTCCGTAAGAGGTTCGTGCTGCAGAATTGAGACGTCAACGTCCTGCACGTCCAAATTTCCCGCTTCGGTATTCCTCGTACGCTTCTTGGATTTCAGCCTCGGTGTTCATGACGAAGGGACCGTACGCCACGACCGGCTCGTCAATGACGTCCCCGTGGCACAAAAGCACGAGCGCGCCGTCGTCCCAGGACGTGATGTCGAGGTCGGTGCCGGAACCGTTCGTCAATTCGACCATGGCCCGGGATTGGGCCGGGACGCCGTTGACTTCGACCTCGCCACGCACGACGTAGAGCATCACGCCCCGTTCCGCAGGAACCGAGGTCGAGAAGGTCGTGCCAGGGTTCAGGTCCAGCCAAGACATGAACAGTCCTGTTTGGGACGCGACTGGACCCCGTTGCCCGTCGACCTCGCCCGAGATGATGTGCCACGACCAGGACGCATCGGGTCCCGACACGTGCAGGAGCTCGGCGCTGTCGTAACCGCGGTACCAGGGCTCGCACCGCTTGAGCGCGGCCGGCAAGTTCATCCAGACCTGGATGATCTCGAGCGGGCCACCTGACTCGAGGAAGCTTTCTGGGGAGATCTCCGCGTGCTCGATGCCGCGACCGGCCGTCATCCACTGGACGCCACCGGGGCCGGTGACGAAGGTTTGGCCTGTCGAATCGCTGTGCGCCACCTCGCCGTCAAACACAAACGTCAGCGTCTCGAATCCCTTGTGAGGATGCGGCCCAAACGGCAGCCCCCCGTTGTTTGGTGGGTAAACCTGCGGCCCGTGGTGGTTCAAAAACAAGAACGGATTGAGCTCGGGCAACGACCCCGTGGGCAACGCGCGAAACGTCACCAAATCCGCCATTGGCGTCTCCAACGCCGCATGCAACTGCCGCACCTCTCGCTTTCCGTGTGTCATGAATGCAATTAACAACCGTTCCCCATTTGCGTTCATCAACCACATCCCAAAAGATGCATCTTGCACAGCGATGAACACTTCCCTCATGCTCCGCGCCGGACTCTTGCTTGGCGCCGTCCGCACCGTATGGGTTGCCGTCGAACACCTCGTCGGCGCTCGCAGCACCCACCTCGAATGGGTCGAGCCCAGCTACGGCCTTTTCCTTTTCGTCGGCGCTCCGCTGACGTGGTTCTTCCTCTTGCGCGACCGCAATCCACACGCCCAACCCCTGAGCGTCAAAGAAATCCTGACCGCCGGACTCGGTGCAGGACTCCTGTTCGGCCTCATCCACGTCGGTGTCTTCGCCCTCTACACCGAGGTCCTCAACCCCGATTACCTCGATGCGTTCATTTCCTGGAACGCCGAGAACAGCAGCAACACCTTCGAAGTTGCCAACCGCGAATTCCGCCTCCCGGCCTTTCTCGACATTCTTCTCATCCACCCCCTCTTGTTTGCCCCAATCACAGCTCTGGCCATCAGCTTGACGGGTCGAATCAAGAAGTGAATCCAAACGTGTGATTTGACCTGATTTTTTTCGAGCAAGTGCCCCGAATCGAATCGCATGCACTATCTTTGCCGTCCTCAATCGCGAGGCGGGGCGTGGCCTAGTCCGGTTACGGCGCCTGTTTTGGGAACAGGAGATCGCAGGTTCGAATCCTGCCGCCCCGACTACAAAAGCCGTTCACAGTGTGAGCGGCTTTTTTGTGCGCGAGAGCGAAAGCTTGCTTTCAAGCGAACAGCAAACAAAAACAACCGCAAGCCTGCGCAGCAGGTCGCGGCTTTTGTAGAATTCCTCCCCCTTTCAGGATCTTGAGCCCGAGCGCAGTGAGCGGCGAAAAGTCCTGCCGCCCCGACTGCAAAAGCCGTTCACAGTGTGAGCGGCTTTTTTGTGCGCGAGAGCGAAAGCATTCCAACTTTTTCATGAGGTTTTCTTGTGCTGGTAACATCGCCCCGAAGGGTCTGTGGTCATGCGTTGGCACCGCCTGCCCGAAGACTTCGCGAGGCCCATGCATTGTACAGAGGTTGACGAACCCGATGAGGTCGTTTTGGACGACGACTGCTGTCCCTGCAGGCGCAGCGCATCGACACCCCAAACCGAGGACGGCAGTTCAGCCTCAATCCGGTCCTCCGTCTCGTCGGGCAAGCCTAGCAGCAGGTCCATTCCAAGTTCTGCCTCCAAGTCGTCCACTCGAACGAGATAATCCGTTAATTCTCCAGGGACCTTGACGGCGTTGGGAAACCGGAAGGCCAGGCACGTCGTGTCTGGATCCGTGCGCATCACCACCTTCCAAAACGCAGCGGGCACGCGCACGCCACTCGGCAAGGTCCCCAACGTCAGATCGCTCGGCCCGCACGTCACATGAACTTCATGGTAGGTCAAACCCCAATCCCGAACCCGCTCCTCCAATTCCTTCCAAATCCCACGGTTCAGGTTAGGCGATTGGGGCGCCATGTTGGTCATCAAAAACGAAGATTGCATCTCCTCGCTCGACCGCTTGGAATCCGCGGCAGGTTTCAAATGGCCACGGTCATATCCGGAGGCTCTGTACGACTGTCTGTCCGGACATCCATCCACCCGGGCATCCGCACGAAACGCATCCGAGCGACCCGCTGGACCAAAACACTCCGATTCTGCCAGTTTGTAATGCACCCAAAACGCCACGCCCGACGGACCGTCAAAATCCACGAGGTAACTCGGATTCACGAGCAGTTGGCCTTGCACTTCAGGTGCAAACTCGGAATCGGGATGACCAGAGAGTGGCACGGTCCCCTGGCTCCATCCACCTACGAAGGCCCAAGCACCGACCAACACCAAAAACACGCGAGGATTCATGCTCCTAAAATACTCCTGGCCTTGCCTAAGAATCAAAAACGGAGTCGAAGTTGCAACCTTTTTCAACCTGCTCCGTAAAGAGGAAAGAACATGGTTTTTCAGGTTGACAGCGAGCCTCATCGCTGACATGAATTGGTTTTGGTTAGATCAAAAAAGCCTCCCCTAAAGGAGGCTTTTTTGATGCCTCATGTTCGAGGAAGGCTAAGCATTATACGTTTAATTCAAGGTTATACAATCGTTACACAAATCGTTGCGCGCTTTGGTTTTAACTTCCAAAACCAACAGAATATTTATCATGAGACACATCTTCCCGCTCTTTTGCGCTCTTCTTTGTGCGTCGCTCGAACAAGTGGCATTCGGCCAAGAAATGGAGTTCGAATTTCCTACTTCCGTTTATCTCGCAGGCGAGTACCAAGGAGACATCCGCATTCCCGCACCTCGCATTCTTCCTCCCGCAGAGCGCGGCGCTGAAGTGACGTTTGTGTTCAGTGACGATTTTCCGGATGACGCACGTGCGGCCCTGTCGTACGCGGGCAGCATTTGGGCTTCGTTGTTGGTCGCACCCCAAACCATTGTTGTCAATGCCTACTGGCAGGAATACGAAGCCGGAAGCAACGCGTTGGCAAGTGCCGGACCCGACGTGCACAAGGCCAATTTTGCAAATGCGCCTTTTGCCGATGTGTATTTCCCCGTCGCCAATGCCAACCAACACGCTGGAGCTGACTTGAACGGCGCGGATCCTGAGATCCACTTTTCCGTCAACCAAGACCGACCTTGGTACACTGGAATTGACGGTGAGACTCCATCCAACCAGTACGACCTCGTGACCGTGGCCCTGCATGAAATCGGACATGGACTGGGTTTCACTTCACCAGTCAGCATGGACGGGGATGGCAACGGTTCGATTGCACCTTGGGGTGCAGGTGGGCTTCCTGTGGCCTATGACTTGTTCGTCCAGTTGGGCGCCAATCCTGGAGTCGGATCCATCATGGGGTACGAAAACCTTCCTCAAGCGTTGGGCAACGCTTTCACCAGCGAAAACTTGAATTGGAACGGTGCCAACACCATGCCTTTCTACAACGATGAAGTTGTTCCGTTGTACGCGCCTGCCACTTGGAATGGCGGCTCGAGCTACTCGCACCTCGACGAAAGCACCTTCCCCGCCTCGAATCCCAACAACCTGATGACACCTTCCTTGGGTGCCGGTGCGTCCATCCACAATCCGGGCAACATTGGCATTTCCATGCTTAAAGACATGACCTGGGAGTTGGGATGTGAACAATGGTACTTGCCCAACGAAGTGGACGGAGGTCCTGCCATGTTTGCTTGCTTCGCGCCAGAAGGCTACACTTTGGCTGAAAACCAAGCGTGTGCGGCTGACATCATTGCCTCAGACAGCTACTGCGTCGACAACACCTGGGACGACATTTGCCAGGACGCCTACGATTGCTGCGTCACGCCCACCGAAGGATGCATGATTGAAGGGGCCTGCAACTTCGACCCAAATGCATGCATTGACGACGGTTCGTGCGTTCTCTTTTGCCTTGAAAATTGCTTCCGCATTGAAATGACCGATTCCTATGGCGATGGATGGAACGGAGCCTCGTGGAGTTTGTCAACCGTCGACACCGGCCTCGGAATTGAAGGAGGCGGACTCGGAGACGGAGCAAGTGGTGTGCAAGGAGCCTGCATGGCAGACGGATGCTACCTGTTCCAGGTCACGGATGGCGCGTGGCCAAGTGAGATTGGTTGGACCATTTCCGGCATGGATGGCGACCCCATCAGCGGCGGAGCGGGCGAGTCGTTTGTCGTGTCTTTCGGCGGCTTGTCTGGTTGCACGGATTCCCAAGCGTGCAACTACAACGAAGATGCGTGCAACGACGACGGTTCTTGCATCTACGAAGACAACCCCGCCACCGACATGACCGCCAACCCATGGGTGCTGACGTTGACGCAAGGATGCTCGGGAGATGCCGACACCTACCTCATGGATTTCAACGCCGACTACACCACGCTCGCAAACGACGGTGCAACTGGCAACTGGCGCTTGTGCGGCGATGTCCTCAACTTCTACGAAATCTTCACGACGTACGGGGGCTCGTGGAACGGCAGTGAGTTCAACGGATTGTACACCTCCTTCGCAAGCGGCGGGTGCTTGAATCTGGCCCCCTTGGCGTTGGGCTGCATCGACCCCACAGCGTGCAACTACGAAGCGGACGCGAACTGGTCAGACGGGTCATGCACCTACCCAGGGTGCCAAGACGCCATGGCCTGCAACTACGACCCGCTTGCCGGATGCGCAGGTCCTTGCGACTACCCCCCTGCGTACTTCGAAGGATGCACCAACCCGATGTCGAGCAATTACAACGCCATCGCCACCGTGGATGACGGATCCTGCGATTTGAGCTACATGTGCGGCGAAGGGACGGTGTACGACGAAGTGCTCGGCATCTGCGTCACCAACGAGTGCGTGGGCGACTTCAATGGAGATGGCACAATCGGGGCCGCCGACCTCCTTGACTTTTTGGTTGTCTACGGCTCAAGCTGCGAGTAAGGCCTGTGCCAACCACGATCTGAAGAGAGCGATCCCACGGGTCGCTCTTTTCTTTTCTCCATGTCAAAGCCAATCGACCTGAAACGCAACCTTTTTCAATGCCCCCCGTAATGGAGAAAGAACATGGTTTTTCAGGTTGACAGCGAACCCATCGCTGACATGAATTGGTTTTGGTTAGAACAAAATGGCCTCCCTCGGGAGGCTTTTTTGTGTCGACGTGTGAAGTCCGTGCGAGGCGTGGTTGCTCAGTCTTTCACGCACCGGACGTGGCCTGTGTAGACTTGGTCCAGCACGGCTTCGGTCGCGTAGGTGTAGAGCTGCATGCCCTGTCCCGAATAATTCCCGTACGGTTCTGCGCCCCAGAACCACGCGTTGCTTCCGTCAAACAAAAAGCCCACCGCGCTGCTGCGCGAACCTCCTGGCTTGGCATTGAAGCCGCTGCTGTTGGTGCCGTTCCATCCTGAGGATGCTTTGAGGGCGGGGCCAGCCGCGGTTTGGCCTCCCACTTCCGTAAGAAGCGTTTGCCAATCGACCGTGGTGGGAAGGTGCCATCCTGAGGGGCATACGGTCCAGGTTTGGATCGCGGGGCCGTCGTAAATGACCCCGTAGGTTTGGTACCCCGAGGTGGCTTGAGCCGCCGACACGTCGTAGCCGTGGTAGTCGAGAACGTAAGCGTGGGCGCCGTACCCATCCTCCCAGCCTTGGGAGGGTGGAAAGACCTCCGGCAAGTAGCGTACGTTTTCCGCAAACCAACATTGGCCGCCGATTTGGACCGTGGCGTAGGTGTATCCCTCAAACTCGACGCCTCCCCCGCAATCGAGATCGACGGCTGGAGGCCACGGCAAGTCGTACGTGGCCAAAAAAGACATGAGGTCCGCCAAATCAACGTGACCGTCCCCGTCGCTGTCGGGATTGAACGTGGCAGAGGTTTGGGCCCAGCTTGCTTGAAACGTCAAGACCAAAACCAAGGAAAGTGCGACGTGACGGCATCTGAGCATGAATGAAAGATACGTAGAATCTCCCTGTGCTAGACATAACTGGCCAGCGGACATCCATCGACCCGCCCAATGCCCATGCACAGGGCTCGTGACGGTGTTGAGCGGTCTGCTCCTTTTGGGAGTGACATGGCGTCCGCGGCGAAAGTTGACCTGGACGTTTAGGCCCCAAACCGCTCTTGGAAGCGGTCTGCGACGTAATCGCCGATGGCCAGAGAGGCCGTCGCAGCCGGTGAAGGCGCGTTCAACACGTGGATGGATCGGTCGGTGGTTTCAATGCGGAAATCGTCGCGCGTGTCGCCGTCCTGGCTGAGCAACAGCGCGCGGACACCGGCGCGCCCGGGACGAATATCGTCCATGGTCAAGGACGGCACGAGCCGTTGGAGGGTCTTCAGGAACAGGCGCTTGGAAAAGGCACGACGGTACTCGTTGATGCCAAACGCCATGTTGTTGAAGAACAGTTTCCACGTGCCGCCATATCCCAAGGCTTCCATCGTGTCACGGAGGTCGAAATCCGTCTTGCCGTAGCCTTCGCGCTTGAAGGTGAAGACCGCGTTGGGACCGCATTCAATTTCGCCGTTGGTCATGCGTGTAAAGTGCACGCCAAGGAACGGGAAGTCGGGATTGGGTACAGGGTAAATGAGGTTGCGCACTTTGTGCTTAGCGTGATCCTCGAGCTCGTAGTAGTCGCCTCGGAAACCGACGACTCGTTCTTTCAACGCGACCCCGTCCTTGCGAGCCAAGCGGTCGGCTTGGAGACCGGCGCAGACCACAACTTTGTCCGCGTGGTAGGCACGGGCTTCGCCTGCAGCTTGGGTGCGGATGACGGAGCCGTCGCCTTCGGGACCGAGGTCCACGACCTCTTCGCCAAGGCGGACTTCGCTCGCGGGTTGGATGGCCAAGGCCGCTGCGGCCATCTTCTCGGTGGCCTCGCGGAAGTCGACGATGCCCGTGCACCCAACCCAAAGCGCCGCAACGCCCTTGCAATGAGGTTCGATTTCGCGAAGCTGATGGCCGTCGATGCGCTCAAGGTTTTCGATGTCGTTTTGCTTGCCGATGCCGTGGATCTTCTCGAGCATGGGGAGCTCCGACTCGTCCGCCGCCACGACGACTTTTCCGCACACGTCGTGCGGCACGTCGTGCTCCTTGCAGAATTGCACGAGTTCCCGACGACCCTGCACACAGTTGGTGGCTTTCAGGGAGCCAGGCTTGTAGTAGAGACCGGAGTGGATGACGCCCGAGTTGTTGCCGGTTTGGTGGTCGGCGAGCCGAGGCATCTTGTCAATGAGGAGCATCTTCCGGTCGGGGAAGCGCTTCTGGAGTTTGTAAAAGGTGGCCGCGCCGACAATGCCGCCGCCCACAACCACCACGTCATAAGAACCTTCAGGGGAACCGTTGTGCATCGCAGGCAAAGGTACGTCAGCCCATTTGCGCTCACGCCAAGCGTGCGCACAACAGGTCAACGGTGCTCTTCAGAGGCGCAGGCCAAAGTTGCCAGTCCGCCCAAAACTCTCCCGACACCCATTCCGCGAGAGGTTGCGGCACCAAATCGAAGTGCCGCATGGCTTGGTCGATGTTCTTGTCCCAAGCACGGGCGCACCGCACAGGGTCGTCCGGACGCACCCACTTTCGGCGCGTACCCTCGTCGAGGGGCTTCCAAGGAGTGTCAAGGTTGAGGTAGCCGTAATCGTCCGTCAACTGTTCGCCGGGCCGGATGTCGCGAATGGCCACCTCAAAATCGTAGGCCGTGCTCAGACAATTGCTCTTGAAACTGTGGTTGACGTAGCGCGCGTGGTCCCAGCAAAGGATCATTTCGTTTTTGGCGTTCTTGAACGCGAAATACTCGAGAAGTGCCTGCGTTGGGGCAGGCAGGGAAGCTCTTCGATGAGCCGTAAACACCTGGTCCAAGGGGTCTTGAACCCAGGTGATGGTTCCCTTGGGAATGAACGCCGTAGCGACCACTCCATGGCCAACTTCATCGCTGATGAATTGGACCCGCGTGTCGGGGTGCATCATTGGATGGACGAAAAGTGCACCCAACTGCGCCCACTTGATGCCTATGCAAGGCAAAAAATACGCAAGCCAAACGACTGACTTATCTTGGGCGCCATGTCAAACGCAGCCGCAGGGAATCCCGCCCACTCAAAGAAAGTCCAAAAAGCCTGGACCCTCTACGATTGGGCCAACAGCGTGTATTCCCTGGTCATCACCACCACCATCTTCCCCATTTTCTACAACGCGATGACGACCGTTCGCGCGGAAGACGGGACGTTGGTGAGCGACGTGGTGATGTTTTGGGGCATCGAGTTTCTCAACACCCAGCTGTACAGCTACGTGCTCGCGACGAGTTTTCTCGTCATCATCTTCCTCAGTCCCCTTCTGAGCGGCATGGCGGATTATTCTGGGAAGAAGCTGACGTTCATGAAGATCTTTTGCTATGCAGGAGCGGCCGGGTGCGCGAGCATGTTCTTCTTCAACCCCACCCACCTCGAATGGAGCATGGCCTCGCTGTTCTTGGCGAACCTCGGATTCTGGGGGAGCTTGGGATTCTACAACGCCTACCTGCCCGAGATCGCCCCTCCGGAAGAACACGACAAGCTTGGCGCGCGCGGCTACGTCATGGGCTACATCGGTTCGGTGACGCTGCTTCTGATTTGCCTCGCGTTCATCATGGGCGTGGGCAACCACCTCACCAAATGGGCCTTCGTGCTGGTGGGGGTATGGTGGGTCGGCTGGGCGCAGCCCGCGTTCCGCACCCTTCCCTCCAACCCCTACAACCAGCGTCCGGAAGGCAACTTGCTGACGCAAGGCTTTCGGGAACTTCGGGGCGTGGCCAAAGACCTCAAAGGCGAGCTGCATTTGACGAGGTACCTCGGAGCCTTCTTTGTGATGAGCATGGCCATCCAAACGATCATGCTCATGGCCACGAGCTTTGGGATCAAGGAGGTGCAATTGACGACTCCTGAATTGATTGTGGCCACCCTGCTCGTCCAAATCGTAGCCATCCCCGGGGCGTTCTTTGTCGCCTGGTTGAGCGGCAAGGTGGGGAACGTCACGGCGCTGGGTGCATGCATCTTGGCCTGGTGCGGGGTGTGCGTTTACGCATACTGGTTTGCCACCTCGAAAGAGGGCTTCTATGTGGCGGCGGGCGTCATCGGATTCATGATGGGCGGCACCCAATCCCTCAACCGCTCGACGTACAGCAAGCTTCTGCCCGAGACGGAAGACCACGCTTCCTACTTCAGCTTCTACGAGGTGCTCGAGAAAAGCGGGCTCGTCATTGGGATGTTTGGCTGGGGATACATCGAGGGTGTGACTGGATCGATGCGCAACAGCATCCTCGCGCTCGTGGGCTTGTTTTTGATCGCCTTTGCCGTGCTTCGGTTGGTGCCCAAATCCCACCGCGGTCACCTCACCCCGGCTTGATCCTGGGTACGCCAATTCACACCGTCTGCGCATCAAAAAAGGGCATCCGAGTGGATGCCCTTTTTTGGTGCCATGACAGGCACGTCATTCGAAACGCGTCACTTGACCAAGAAGGTCACGCGGCGGTTTTGCGCCCGCGCGATTTCGCTGTCGCGGGTGCTCGCGGGGTCGGTGTTTTCTCGGCCGCTCACCGAAAGGCGATCGGGGGAAACGCCCGCAGTTTCAAGGAGGCGCTTGACTTGGTCCGCGCGCTTCTTTCCCATGTCTTTGTAGCGAACGTTGATTTTGCCCTCGTTGAATTCGTCGTCGTCGCAGTGGCCGACGATTTCGAGCTTCATGTTGGGGTTGTCGTTCAGGATGGTCACCATCTCCGCAATGGTGTTCTTTCCCGCCGTCGTAGGCATGCGCTTGAGGAAGGCGTAATAGATGCCGGCGTCCTCCACCCGCTGCTTGGCCGTGGCATCGTCGGGCAAGGTGCTGGCTGAACCGAACACCAAATCCATGTCGCGCTCGTCAGCCGCACCGCATTTGCATTCGCTCAGTGCCGTGATCGCTTCCACCTTGACGTTTTCGATGTAATAGTAAGCCTGGGGCTGTTGCGCTTTCCCGGTGTAGCAGTCAGTGGCCCCAGGGCGCTTCACTTTTTCTTCGTCGATGCTCGCGTCTCCACCAAAGCATCCGATGATGAGGTATTCCTCCTCGCCACCTCCTGTAAACGTCCCGCACACCGTTTCCCAACCGTCCATGTAAATCATGGTTTTGTTGCTCTTGTGCTGAACATCCGGATTTTGAACAATGGGAGCGTCTCCGCCACGTTCAATTTTGCGGTCGCTCAAAATGGCTCCGATGTCCGGCACCGCGTAACGACTCATGTCCGCGAGGCTGATGTCAAAGGACACGCAGTACATCTGGTTTTCTTCAAGCTTTTCCGTGAGCTGAACCTGGAGGTACGAGCGCTTGAGCTTGGGACTCTTGCTGTACGCGCGGAAGCCGGCGTAGAAATCTCCGTCTTGGGGTTCTTGGTAACCGTAGTCATTGCAAGGCGCGGTGACCCTGCTTTCCTTCTCCCGAACCATAAAGAGGTCTGGCGACACGTCCGTTGCGCCGCTCCATTCAAGCGTGACCGCGTTGACAAGGCCAAACGTCTTGATGTCCTTCTCCTTGGTGTCCTCGGCAACTTGCTCAAAGCTGGGGTTGGGGACGAGGTTTTGGGCTTGAAGGCCCTGGAAGGCCAGCGCCGAAGCGAGGGCCATGCCGGCGCGCGTCGCGCGCACGATGGTGGTATTCAGAATCATGCAGATGTGGTTGTTTCTCGTTCAGTTGCAGGCACGTACTCCTTCACCGCCTGGACAAACGCACGACCATGGTCGGCCGGGATGTCGGGGTACAAACCATGGCCCAAGTTAGCGATGGTCCGTTGGATGCCCAATTCTTGCAGCATGCGATGTGTTTCTGCACGAATGATGCCAGGATCCGCATAAAGCACGCTCGGATCGAGGTTTCCTTGGAGGACTTTGGGGCCGCCGGGGGCGTTGTTCGCGACATCGCGCGCCCAACGGCGGTCGGTCTGCCAATCCAAGCCAAGGGTGGTGCACGGCAACGTCGCGAGGTCGCCGAGGAAGTGGCTTCCGCCTTTGGCAAACACCGTCACCGGCACGCGGTCCTGAAGCCCTTCGAGGAGGTCCTGCATGTGGGGCAGGATGCGCTGGACGTAGAGGTCACGGCTGAGGGATCCCGCCCAGCTGTCAAAGAGCTGGACCAGGTGAACGCCGGCGTCGATTTGGGCGTGCAGGTAGGCCTTGGTGGCGGCGGTGATGGCCGAAAGAAGGGCGTCCGAGAGCGCCGGTTCTTCCCAAAGCATCCGGCGTGCGAGGGTCCAGTCTTTCGACCCCTTCCCTTCCACCATGTAGCAGAACAGGGTCCAAGGGGCGCCGGCGAATCCGATGAGGGGCACGCGGCCGTCGAGTTCACGCAAGATGATGCGCACGGCGTCGAGAACGTACTTGAGGTCGCGTTCGGGATCGATTTCATGGAGCCGGGCGAGGTCGCTCGAGGAACGAATCGTTTCAGGAAAGCGCGGACCGACCTTTTCGACGAGGTTGTAGGGAAGCCCCATGGCTTCTGGGACGACCAAGATGTCGCTGAACAAAATGGCGGCATCCACGCCGTACGCGTCGAGGGGTTGCAGGGTGACTTCCGCCGCCCGGTCCGGGGTCATCAGGAGGTCTTTGAATCCGCCAGCTTCCGCGCGAACGGCGCGGTATTCGGGAAGGGTTCGGCCCGCCTGCCTCATCATCCACACCGGGGCACGTTCCACCTGCTCGCCCCTCAAGGCCCGAAGAATCAAGTCGTTCATCGCCGCAAAGGTCAGTGCAAAATCTTGAACACCGCCTCTCGGAGGAGCATTCCGTCCGATGTGGTGGCATTGGAGCGTCCCTTCGCCTTTTTGTCCGCATCTCGGAGGTACCCAAAGATGCGCTCCACCTTGGCCGGGCTGTATGTTCCAGCTGCTCGCGCGTAATCGCGCACCGCGTAAGGACTGCATCGCAAGGCCTTGGCTGCCGACCCTTCCGAACGATCTTGGAGGGTTTGGTACACAAGAACGCGGGCGAAATAGGCGTGCAACACGGGGACAACCATCGCCAGAGGCGCGTTCTTGGGGTTGGCCTCGAAGTACTGCACGATGCGGTTGGCCCGCTCGATGTCCTTGTTGCCCAGCGCGCGCTGCAATTCAAACACGTTGTAATCCTTGCTGATGCCAATGTGCTGTTCCACGTGGTCGGTGGTGACTTGGGTGCCGTCGGGCAGGAGGATGTGGAGTTTG
>Ga0209138_1001684_pt1 | contig 18302 bp, 19 predicted proteins | sample SaaInl3SG_22_DNA_FD_184645 | JGI IMG/M metagenome (GOLD analysis project Ga0209138, IMG submission 184645) | Marine microbial communities from expanding oxygen minimum zones in the Saanich Inlet - ESP_153SG_22_DNA (SPAdes) (version 2) | ecosystem: Environmental > Aquatic > Marine > Intertidal...
TTAAGATGTGGAGAGGTATATAAGCCTACTTTTAGTCCTGAGGCTTGTAATATGGCCGAAAGCATATGAGAAGAACTGCCCTTTCCATTCGTGCCAGCTACGTGTATGCTTTTGAATTTATCTTGAGGGTTATCAAGGCCTTGGCATAAAGCAATCGTATTGGAAAGGTCCTTTTTAAATGCAGCCTTTCCAACTCGCTGATACATGGGGAGTGCCTGAAAAAGGAAGTCAAGCGTCTCTTGGTAATTCATGCTGCGAAGATAGTGCGCTCGAGCAGAATTCTATATTCAATAAAGAGGAATTAATTGGTCTTGATTATGAAGGTAACGGAACCTTTAAAAGTTAGAGCACCCGTCACCTGCGAACCTTCCTTTCTATTAAAAATGAGTTTCACCACTTGATCCTTGTAGAATTTCTGAACTGAATTATCTTGAATATTACTATTACCAGGTTCAACATATGCTTCTCGCACTACACCTCTATCCGAAACAATTATTGTAAACTTTATGAAACCACCAATTTGTGAATCATCCTTTTCTGAAGGAGGTCTCTCCCATTTCCAGCCATCTAGACTGTAGCTCACTAAACCAATATCAGAACCATCAGGATTGATACCATCTGTCTTTTTATTTCCTTCAGGATCTCCCTGATTTCCTTTCTTTTCAGGAAACAAACCTTGATTGTTTGAAGCAGCTTCTTTAGAATCCGACTCTTTTTTCTTTCCACCCATAAGGGCTCTAGAATCTAAGGTTGGTTTGGGAACTGGTGTTGGCTTAACTTCTTCTTTCTTTTCTTCGACTGGAGGCTTTTCTTCTACCACTTCCTTTTTGACAGGAGTCGCTTCCTCTACCTTAACTTCAGACTCTTCTTTCGTAGTAATAGGATCTTCTATCACTTTTTCAACAGGTGGTTTTTCAGGTGCTTTCTCTGCCTCAGTTTTAGCAGGCGTAATCTCCTCCTTTACCACTTCTGGCTCAGGTTCAACTACTTTTTCGACTACCTCTTCAACTGGCGTTACTTCTTCAGCTTGCGTTTCGGTTTGTTCTGTTTCTACTTCCGAATCTGGCGGTGTATCCTCAGCCGTTTCCTCGACTTGCGCTTCAGCATCTCTCTCTAAATCGCCTCCACCTTCGGCTTGAAAACCGAAATTCAATTCTATGCCGTACTCTTCTACTGGTGGGTCAAGAGGTCGCCATGCCACTAGGAAAACTAAAAGCAAGATGAACAGCCCATAAACCGCACTGGTCATGATTATGCCGAACTTCTTATCTTTCTTTTCCTGCTCTGACATCTTATTCAGATTTAGCTACCAAATTCGTTTTTTGTTCCAGCTTGGCAATTATACCAGTGACTTTAACAAAAATTTCGGCTGTTATCGTTTTATCCAAGTGAAGACTTACCGTCCCTCCTGGTTCTTCAATTACCTTGGAAAGCTCGTTTTCTAATGAGCCTAGTGTTACTTCCTTGTCATTGACGTAGATTATATTACCAGCTCCAACGGTAACGCTATTCTTCTGTAAAGAGATACTCGTAGCTGCTGCGGAAGGTAGATCCACCGGTAACCCCGAAGGCGTAATAAAGGAAGACGTCAACATAAAAAAGATCAATAACAGAAATACAATGTCCGTCATTGAGGACATGCTAAAAGCTGAATCAACCTTATGTTTTGATTTAATATCCATTATTGAGGTTCTTGAAGTAAGTCGATAAAGTCAATAGAAGTGTATTCCATATAGTGGATTGCCTTCTGTACTTTTGAAACCAGGTAGTTATATCCTAAATAGGCTATGATCCCTACTACCAAACCAGCGGCAGTCGTAATCATTGCTTCGTAAATACCTGTAGAAAGTAATTTCGGACTCACCGAACCTTCTTCTTGAGCGATTGAAATAAAAGCTTGAATCATACCAGAAACAGTTCCTAAGAAACCAATCATTGGCGCAGCACCAGCTGTTGTCGCTAAGAGTGAAAGATTTTTTTCGAGCTTATACACCTCGATCTTACCGACATTCTCAATAGATGCCTCAATTGATTTCAAAGGGCTACCTATTCTATGGATTCCTTTTTCGATCATTTTCGCAATTGGAGAGTCTGTTTGTGAGCAAAGCAACTTGGCTCCATTGACATCTCCGCTGGTTACCAGGTCCTTAATCTTTTCCATAAACTCGAAAGGAGTTCTAGAAGCCCTGTTCAAGCTTCTAAGTCTTTCAAAAAAGATGTAGATGGCGACTATAGATAAGCCTCCAATGGGAATTAACCAGAAACCTCCTTTTAGGATCAGTTCAAAAAAGAACACTACTTGGTCTTCACTTGCCCCAACGCTAGTCGTATCGGCAGCACTTAAATTTTGAATCAACGTCATTTTAATATTTCAATACCCAGATGTTATCACCGTATTTTGATTTTAGTCCATCCAGCTTACTCGCTGCATCTGACCAAGCATTACTTGCATTGATACCGACTCTGTGGAGTTTAAAATCACCTGTCGGTTGTATTATAAAAGCACTAGTTCCATTTGCAACAATTTCATTGGCTTTGTCTGTTGCTAAATCTTCGTCATAGAAGCTTCCTATGACCACATAATAACGCGTAGTAGGTGCCGAAATTGTAGTTAAACTAGCTACTGGTTTTGGTTCGGGCTTAGGCACTACTTTCACCGGCACAGGTGCTTTTTCTATAACAGGTTGTTCAACCTTCTGCTCGATAGGTATAGCAGGCTCTGTTTCGTCTTGGTTATTGAAAAAGACAAAATAGACTGTAGCAGACAAGGCCAAGAGCACAATTATAATTACGAAAGGACTTATACCACCCTCTTTCTTTTCTTCGACATTGACATGCTGAGGCGCTTCTTTTACTTCTGGCTTAGCTTCTTCCTTAACTGGTGCTACTGAAGCAGCAACTGTCTTCTGCTTAGGAGCAGCAACAGGTTTTTCTTTTTTTGGCTCTGCCTTCTTTTTCTCTTCCGTTACAGGAACGATTGAATCATCACTGCTTTCTAAACTAATGTCGTCTAAACCTAAATCATCCTCCGGAACAACTGGTGTTTGCTTCTTGGGAGGATTTTTTCTGGCTACCGGCTTTTTAGTCGTAGATTTCTTTGATGTATTAGTAGTTTTAGACTTTGCAATAGTCACTTTTTTGACCGGAGCCTTGCGCACTGGTTCCTTTGGCTTGTCGTTGTCTTGAGAAGCATCGCTCTTCTGTTTTGCTGCCATAATCTAAAGGTTGATAATTGAATGATATAATTTACAAAAATATAAACTGCCAGAGGAACACTGAAGTCATTAAATCAGAATGAAACTGAAATTCCGCCTAAAAATTGAATACCTCGTGATGGATAGTTCAGATATCTCTGGTATTCGCTGCCGAATAGATTGTTCATCTGCAAAAATACACCGAATTGTTGATTCAATTGGTAGCGTCCACCCAAATTTAAATCTACAATGTCATCCAACTCAAACTTCTGAGCTGTTTCCCCATTCCAAGCATTTAGCCCACCCAAATAATACAGATCAGCCGTTACACTCAGGTTGTCTATCGGAAAGAAGGTATTATTGAAGGCAATCTTGAAACTGGGTAGATGCCAAGCTTCTTCTAAGTTCGGACTGGCTGTACTCATTTTGTAATTGTAGAAATCAAACCTTAATGATGACCTCACCTCACCCAGTTGTTCGAAGTTAACCTCTGAAAAGACATTCAATCGGTCTACCGTACCGGGATCATAAAGGACCTCAAAACGGGATGAGTCAGTAGCTGAGTTGGTAAATAGCTGAAGGTTGTTCAATGACGCGAATGAACCTCCAGCATTAAGTCTTAGTCCTTTCGACAAATCGAGTTCAACGCCCCCGTAGATATTACTTGCCGTCTCTGTATTTCTCAGCACAATACCAGGCCGCAAGAAAGGGTTTTGATCTATTGACGACTCAAGTGTATTCATTTGCAGTGATCCTTCATATCCTGCGTATACTCTAATCCCTGTATTAACGCCATAAGAGCCTTCAATAAATGGATATAGTGACATGCCGTTACCGGAGTCGTTGTCTCCAGTGAAATTCAATCCTGCCTTCAAATAGAAATTATCGCCTAGATAATTGATCCTTGGCTGAATAGTCAAGAAGTTTCTGTTCACATCTACACTGCCCTCAGATCTTTTGGATAATACCGCCTTTGTGACCACTGAAAAATTTAGGTTATCCGTGAATTGATAGTCTCCTGCTATACCAAAATTGAATTTGTTCTCTTTTGCCTCAAGCGCATCTCTAAAGAATACCCAATCTGTTTCAAACCTATAGTCCAATTGAGTATCCTTCTCAGTCTTGTCAATAGCCACATTGGCAGAAAATCTAGTGAACTTCTGTTCGATCGCATCACTGGCCAAATCTAATACGGGGTTATATCCAAAGAAATGAACTTTCTGACCTGTGTAGTTTAGGCTACCTGAAACTGTGTTTGTTCCGTCAAAGAACTTACCGCTTACTGCTGCTTCAGTCTTTCCGCTTGCAGAATTCTCATCGAAAACAGGACCTCTTTGCGAAGACAAATGCCTAACATAAAGGTTTACGATATAGGTCTCACTCTTGGGTGAACCTATATAGCCCTCGAAGTAAGGGGTTCCATAATTTCCATAACCAGCTTTCGCGTAGTTGGAAGTAAGATCCATTACTGGTTCACTTGACCTATAGTTGGCGGTTCTAAATGAAGGCTCTAGTGGACTCAGGTTAAATTGAAACCTTCTGAACTGATACTGTTGCTTAGAAGCCAGTCCCGAGACAGGCAGCTGTGGTATCTTCTCGAAATTTCTGGTGGCAGGTGGAAGAACGATTTTTCGATCCTTACGAATGACAATTTCTGCTTCTTCTTCCAAGCGCCCTGTTGTGCCAACTTGCCCCAACGCATCAATGACTACGAAAGAAATCACAATGATGATTGCTAAAAACCTCTTCATTACTGATTTCCTCCCCTGTTTTGTATTGTATCCTGAACTGAGGCCTTCTGCAAGTCCATTTCCATTTTCTCTATTAATATCAATTTCTTTCTTGCTTCATCCACCACGATTTTAATTGATGAATTGTCTATAATTGATTTAACTGTACCTTTTGCTTGAAAGAGCTCATCAAGGGCTATGTAGTTGTCTGCAACTAGAAGAAACGCCTTCCCTAGCCATGATTCATAATCAGCAAAACTTTCGCTAAACTCAAAGAGCGTATTGAGCGATTCTTGATGCCTCTTTTGCTGGTAGAATATTTGTCCTAATAAAAATTGTGCCTCCGCACCATATTGATCTTGCGCTGAATTGATTGTCGTTAATAGCTGATCAATAGCCTCGTCAAAGTTTCCTTCGCTATATGCTGCCTTCGCTAAATATAACTGCGCCCTATTAGTCGCATCTTGAGAGATATTCCCTTTAGTTAAAATATTATTAGCATAAGTCCTCATTTGGTCATAGTTGCCCAACTTGAAATAGGCATCTAATAACCCAACCCAAGCTTCATTTTCTTGACGTTTACTTCTCGCGATGGCATCAAGCTTAGCAAAGTAATTAGCAGCTTCCTGAAAGTCACCAGCTTTAATCTGTAATTGACCGATTCTTTGAAAAACGACATCAATATCGCTTATCTGAGACTCCCTATCCAATTCATAATAGAGTTCAAGCGCACGATTTGAATCCTCAAGTCGGTAGTAACTTTCCGCCCTAAAGAATTTTGCTTGATGCTTTAATGGACTGTCAGCGTAGTTTTTTTCATAGTCTTCAAATGCTCCAATTGCAGCACTGTATTCTTGACTGTAATACTTATTCTTGGCAGCTTCCAGCTCAATCGTCTCTAAAGACTCATTGTCAGGGTTAGCCCCTCTGTACTTTGCTAAATATTGATCGAACTCGAGGACCTTGTTGTTCAGTTTTAAGGTGTTTTGAAGGCCAAGCAATGCACTATTGGCGACTTTACTGGTTACATAATTATTGATAATGGTCTTATAGTCTTCTTCCGCTTTATCAAGCTCATTTAAATTAAAGTAGGCTAAGGCTCTGCTTTCATAAGCGTATGGAATAAAAGGACTTTGTTGAAGCTTCTCTATCACCCGAGTAAAGCCAATAATTGAAGTCCTATAAGCATTATCTTCCAGTTGAATTTGCGCCTTCTTGTAGATCGCATCATCGTAGTACCTTGATCTACTATATCTATCGATGACAACGTCTAAGGCTTGAATTGCTTCTGCGCTTTTGTCCTGAAAGTCTCTTACCACTCCTTTCTGGAAGTAGGCATAGTCAACATTTGGGTTTTCGTTATCAATGGCACGCTGGTAGTAGGATATGGCTGTTGCATACTCCTTATCCACGTAGTAGCAATCCGCTAACCTAAGAATCGCATCGTCATAGTTCCATCTATTCTGTGCATCCTGAAGGGCATCAACATAACGCTTTAGATAAACCCTTGCTCTGGAATAGTCTTGCGTATTGTAGTAAGCATAACCAATGCCGTAATTGGCTTTAAGGAAGTATTCAGAATTTCTATTTCTAGTTTCAAATACTTTTTGATAACTCGTAATTGCCTCTGCGTATGATCTGGAAGTGGCTTGTGCTTCTCCTTTCCAAAAATGAGCACCTGTCTCCAGGTTCTTATCAATTCGATAGGTCAATGATTTATCAAATAGCTGAATGGCTGTCTGATACTTCCCACTATTAAAGTATTCTGTCCCCTTGAAAAAAGTAACTTTTTGATAAGCCTCCTTAATACGAGGTGTTTTGTTCGCAATTCTCTCAATGAAAGCAATCGCTCTTTGAAAGTCATTTGTATTTAAAAAAGCTTCTGAAAGTAAATTATTGGCTTCTGGAATATAGGATGAAGTTGGGAAAGCCTTAATAAACCTATCCAGAGAACCGATCGCCTGTGAGTACTTCTTCGCTTCAAAGTTCACTTTCGCAAAGTTGAAGGCTGACTCTTCTTGAATAATCTTATTGTAAGAAAGCTTGCTCGCTTTGTCAAACGCAGCAGTTGCAAAAAGATAATTTTCTTGTTCTACGTATAATTGCCCTAGGTAATAGGAAGCTAACTGCGCGATAGTATCTTCCTTGAGCGCAACTCGTTTGAAGTCTTCAATTGCTTTCTCTCCATTGCCGAGCACAAAGTTAGCATAGCCCATCCTATAAAGTGTTTCATCACTGATGCTCTTGCCAGCTATTTGGCGATATAAGTCATAAAACTCAATGGCCTCTTCGTAGCGTTCTTGACTGTAAGCCGCCTCTGCAGCTAGCTGATAGATCTGATAGAGATAATCTATCCGCTTACTCTCGGTAGCAATGTCTTTGAATTTACCAGCATACGTGAGTACCTCACCGAATCGTTTTTGCTTGAAATAAGCACTTGTTATCATAATAGGCACCCTGAATTTGTACTTATCACTATCTTCTGCCCGCTTTAAATCAACTAAAACCTTGTCATAGTTTTCATCGGCATAAGCCAAGAACCCCGAGTAGTAATTGGCATCCGCATAGTATGGACTGTTTTGTTGTTTGGCGATATCGAAATAGGCAATAGACTCCTTCTTATTGTTTAGACTAAAAGCCGAATAAGCGATTTTGAAGTTTGTCTCAGACCGCTCTTCGTCATTGAGAACAGTGGTATTAGCTAGTTTGAGGTATTTATTTGCTGTCTGCCAATCTTTCGAGTCAAAGGCATTGACACCTAGGTTGTAGTAGGCTTTTGCCGCTTTAGGATGATTGGGCCTGTTTGCTACAAAATCTGCAATGAGTTGCGTGCCATCTGGATTGTCGAGGTTTAGGGCACAGTAGGCCACATAGTATTCCGCATCGGCCTTTTTGATTGCATCATTACCTTCATTGAGATATCTCTCGAATTGTTCCCGAGCAGCACTAAACTTATGCTTATCAAGTAACTCTAAACCAAATCTGTAGAATCGGTTCTCGTTGTTTTGATGTAGCGTAGTTTGAGCGTTTAATGACCCGAGAGCAAAAAGTGAGATGCTGAATAAAAAAAATACCTTCCTCATCAATATTTATTTGCTCGCTTAAACTCTAAACTCCTTTTAGCATTGATTATTGTCACGTTGTTGACTAAGCCCATCAATGCATTAATTTAAATACTAGTTCCTTCAGCACTTGCTCTTCCTTCATTGCACCCGAATTCACTCCTTTTGACTTCAAGTCGGCCTCATGCAGGTGCTTAATGTTTTGCATCACTTTCGGTAGTGCGTAATGAGAAGCTGCCATTTTATATTCTTTAACCACAAATGGCGGCACACCTATTTCCCTAGCCAAGCCTCCATCAGATTTATCCTTAGCACTATGTACTCGAAGTAACTTCGTATAGTAACCATATAATAGCGCAATCATTGGTATAATCGAGTGCGCCTTCATATTCGCAGAAAAATAGCGTACAATCTTATTCGCCTTGAGGACATTTCTTTCAGAGATTGCCTTTTGAAGCTCAAAGACATTATAGTCTTTATTGATCCCAACATATTTCTGAATTGAGGCCTCGTTAATCTCTTCGCCTTCCGTTAAGTTGATCGCTACTTTACCGATCTCATTACTCAGCCGTTCCAAGTTAGTACCGATGTATTCCGCCAATAGCTGAACAGACTGATAATTAATCTTGAGCCCTTTGGACTTGACATATGCCTCGATCCATTTGGGTAGTTCGTAATCTCTTAGCTTAGTAGTCGTTACCAGAAGTGACTTCTTACCCAATGCTTTTGCTAATGGCTTTCGACCGTCAATTTTTTTATGCTTGTGAGCAAAAACCAATACCGTTGAAGGCACGGGATGATCTAAGTAATCCATTAGAAGCTTCTGCCCCTCGTCTTTCCCTAGGTCTTGAATTTCTTTCGCTTCTTTTACTAACACCAATTGACGTTCCGCCATCATGGGAAAACGTCTGGCATTGGTAATGACTTGACTCATCACTACATCCTTGCCATACATGATGGTTTGGTTGAATCCTCTGTCTGCTTCTTGCAAGCAATTGTCTTCAATAAAATTGGAAATTTGGTCGATGTAGAAGGCTTCTTCGCCTTGTAGGAAATATACCGGAGCGTACTTTCCGGCCTTCAAATCACTTAATACCTGATCGGGATGCTGACTCATAGACTAGTAATCAAATATAGTCACTCGTTTCTATTTTTTCAGAGAATGAACTAAGACTTTTACAAGCTGTTTATATTTGTACAAAACTGGTAAGGATGTCATTGAAGTCGATAGAAAAAGGAATTGAAGCGTGTAGAAGTGGAGCCTTTGAAAAAGGAGTCGAATATTTTAGCGAAGCGCTAGAAAAAGATGCTACTAACATTGACGCGCTCTATAACAGGGCAAGAGCTCTTTCGAAAACAGGCCAGCTCGTTGAATCACTAAATGACTTTAAAATAATTACAGAAATACTTCCTTCAAACGCCTCATATATAGGTGATTATGCTGTTTCACTTCATTTGAATAATAAGAATGATGAGGCTGCTCAACAATTCGAGTTGGCCTTGTCATTAGAGCCTACTAACCCCTATCGTTATTCGTCCAGAGCATTCTTCAAAGACAGGACAGGTGACCTTGAAGGCGCTATTAAAGATTATGAGAAGGCTGTTGAATTGGATCCTGAAGATGCTATAGCGCTTAATAACAAAGGACTTGTCGAAGAAAAGTTAGGCTATCAAGATAAAGCCAAGCAGAGCTTTAGTAAGTCAAACGATTTAGTTGGCTACAGACCTGATCAAAAAGAAGTTGAATCAACCGAGCCCATTATAGAAGAACCTCAGGCGGTGAAACCAAGTCGTGCAAAAATTATTCAATCAGTTTTCACTAAAGATGGGTTCAAAGAGTTCGCACAGTTCTCCGTAGATCTAATAAAAGGGAAAACCGATAAAAAGTAGGCATGTACTACACTGTCATTTAGTACTTTAATTCAAATTATTACTTTGTAATACTATCAACTGACTCGTGTAAGATTCGTCTTTAGTTATATCTTAGGGTTTCTGTTCTTCCAATTTAACTAGCGCTCTTACTGAAGATTTTTAACGAGAAGAATAATGACAGGAACAAAAACATATTCAGACAATTCCTTTTATTTATAAAAAACAGATCTATGAAAAAGTTAAACTGTATCCTCATACTGCTTCTAACCTCTTCACTCGCATTTGCGCAAAAGGACAAGGCAGATCAAATAAAAATGGCATTGCTTGCCGCACCAGTAGATGCACGCGATGGTGCACATGTCTTTGGTTTTGATGACGATGGTAAATTCATCACCCTGAGAGAAGGAACCAATGATTTTGTTGTCAGATCTGACAATCCAAATCAAGAGGGTTTTGAAATTGTTTGTTACCCTAAAAATGTTGAGCCCTTTATGGCACGTGGTCGGGCGCTGAAGGCAGAAGGTAAAAATCGAGGAGAAATCTTTGACATCCGTGAAAAAGAAATGATGAATGGCAGCCTGCAAAAACCTGGTTATGGTTCAACCTTGCAGATATATTTCGGTAAAGATGCTAAGTACAATAAAGAATCAGGTACGGTAGAAGGTGGCTCATTCAGATATGTCATCTATACACCGTTAGCGACTTCACTGACAACGGGCTTACCAGAAAAACCAAATGGTGCTGGTCATCCGTGGGTGATGTTTCCAGGGCTCTACCGAGCACATATCATGGTTACACCTCCATCAAGCAATTAGGTTAAGTTTATCATCAACAAAAAAGGCATTCCAATTTCTCGGAATGCCTTTTTTAGTTCAAGTTTTTCAGCTTAGCTATCTACCACTACCTAGTATTCAGTGTCCAATATCCAAAGCGTTCTTCTTCTCGATACAGTGCATTAAAGGCTCGACACTTTGTTTCAGGCTTTCAAAGTTAAGGTCATTAACGACTCTCACAATTGTATAATCCTCGCCATCTACTCTTGTTAGTTTCTTTACTGCAGGATCATCCCATCCTAGCCATTGGGCCGCTGACTGATTAACGAGCACATTCACAATATCCGAAATAAGTTTGTTTATAAAGTTTCTACCTTCAACCAATTCTAAGTCCTAGTAGCCTTGATTGATATTTACAGTATGTAAAAGGTCTTCGCCCGTCTTTAGTCTCGACAAGTTATTCAAGAGTAGTTCAATGGCAGACTTAGGTGTGGTTACACTCGCAACATGTGGCGTAATGATAACTTTTGGGTGTCTCCATAGTGCGCTATCACTTGGAAGTGGCTCTGTTCTAAAAACATCTAACAAAGCACCAGATAGATGACCTTGATCAAGAGAATCGATTAGGTCTTGCTCTACTAGGTGATTTCCACGTGCAACATTAATAAGGTATGCTCCTTTCGGAAGACCTTCAAACACCTCTTTATTCAAAATATCTGTTGTCTGTGGAGTTACAGGTAAAAGATTTACCAATACTTCGGCCTGACCCAAAAAATCCTTTATACCACTCGCCTCAAAACATTTAACCCCTTCGATTTCCTTTAAGGTTCGGCTAAACCCGAAAACTTCAAACCCAAGATCTACAAGCTTTTCAGCCAAATGGCCTCCTAATGCTCCAAGCCCCATTACCCCAACTTTAAGCGATTGATAAGTAATACGCTCCCATGTGTTAGACTTTTGGTTTTCTAAGTGACTCAGCATACTCCTTTGGTGCATCATCAACCCCATGACAACATAGTTGGTCATGTCTCTGGCTAAGAAAGGATCGACAATCCGTGTGATAGGTAAATCACTTGGTATCTGTGCATCGATCATCAAATGATCTACCCCTGCGCCCAACGAGCTTATCCATTTAAGATTTGGCAAAAGATCAATCACTCCTTCGGCTAAAGGCTTCCAAACAAATAGCACTTCAACGTTTGTCAAATCTGCTTTGGTGGGCCAAACATGTATTTCACCAACAAGATCAGATTTTGAAAGGCCCTCAACCCAAGGTTTAGGGTCCCAAACTGAGGATGAAATAAGGATATCTACTTTTTGCTGATCCATGGATTGTCTTTAATATAAAATCGCCAAGGTTTTAAGGCATCTTCTTCGGCATAATCTACACCAATACGCTTTGACGCTACAATATAATTATCATTGATATGCGGAGCGTCTTCTATCCAAATTTGTTCTCCCTGTAAGTCGAATCCATAGTGTTTATTCGTCTTTATGCCTAGCGCCTCTGTTAAAGTCCCTGGCCCAGAGGTAAGCCTTTGTTCAATAGTTAACATTTTACGCCTTTTAAGCATTACTTCATGACCCAAAACAGGTTCTAATGCTCGTATAAGTACAGCGTCCGCTTTCCCCTCAATATTAGTGACTACATTAAACAAATGATGGATACCGTAACATAGGTAAACATAGGACACACCACCTGCATGGTACATAGCCTCGGTCCGCTTAGTTCTTACTCCATTGTTCGCATGGCAAGCTTTGTCGTCTATACCTGCGTAAGCTTCTGCCTCAGTAATTATCCCTGCCGTATGATATCCACCGAACTGGGTATGAAGCACTTTGCCGAGTAAAGACTTGGCAATTTGGACGACATTTCCTCTCTGATAAAACGTACTATTTAATTTCATTTAAGATTTTTGGCAACTTAAAAGGGATTCACGTAGTTAAAGGTGTGAAAACCATAATTATCAATAAAATGAAAAAGACATTAATCCTATTCGCCTCATTAACCTTGCTTGTATTTTTTCAAAGCAGTGCAATAGCACAACGAGGACCTGCCGCTAGTCCAACTGCGACCATCAAACAAGCTATCGGCAACACAGAAATGACAATTGTGTACTCTAGACCAAGTATGGCTGGCCGTTCATTAGCCACGCTAGCACCTAAAGGTGATGTTTGGAGAACTGGCGCTAATGCCAACACAAAAATAAGCTTTAACAAAGACGTAACTATTGGTGGTAAGGCATTACCTGCTGGTGACTATTCTATGTACTCTATCCCTGGTGATAGTGAGTGGACAATTATCATCAATAAAGCTAAGAGTTGGGGAACTGAATATGATAAGGCTCAGGATGTAATTCGCTTTATGGCAAAACCAACTAAGTCGGAAAATTCTGTAGAAACCTTCAGAATTGATCTAACTGATTTTGATAACAAAGCAAAAGACAAAGCAATGCTAGAATTGGCTTGGGGTGATGTATCCGTTAAGTTTCCAGTTGTAGTTAAGAACTAAGCTTCTTTAAAACCTTATTAAAGCCTCTTGCCTTCTAATGCAAGAGGCTTTTTTATGTTCCTCGTTGATAGACAGATATCCTCAAAAGGAATTATGTTTGCAGGTATAAACCAAAAATGAAAATGAAAAGAACACTGACAACACTTGCTGCTGTTTGCCTTATGGTATTCGCACAGACTTCAGCTGTAGCCCAAGGTGGCCCAGCTCCTAGCCCACTTCAGAAAATGAGCCAAATGGTTGGATTGACAGAAGTGAACATCGAGTATTCAAGACCTAGCTTAGCGGGTAGAGATATGTACGAAAAACTTACTCCTGTTGGCGAAAGATGGAGAACTGGCGCGAACCTTAGAACAGTTCTTACTTTCTCAAAAGATGTAATGTTAGGTGGAAATGAAGTGAAAGCTGGTGCTTATAACCTATTTACTATTCCAGGTAAAAAGGAATGGACTATCATTCTTAATAACAACACGAAAGAAACAAATGCTGGAAAAGTTAATGATGACAACAACATCCTTTCATTCAAAGTGACTCCAACAACAACGAATGACAAGGTTGAAACATTCACAATCAACATCACTGATTTTGACAAGAAGGCAATGGACAATGCTAACATCGAGTTGGCATGGGAAAATACTTCAGTGAAGTTTCCAATTAAAGTAAAAAACTAATTCACTAGAAAAGAATTGCAAAAGCTTCTACTCCTTGGGTGGAAGCTTTTTTTATATCTTTGAAGTGATAAAAAGACATACCTATGAGAAGAATTCAACTAACGCTAATTGCATTGACACTTTCCGTTTGTGCCTTGGCTCAAATAAAAATGCCACCTCCAAGTCCTACTTTCGAATTGAAAGGAACGGTTGGCTTATCAGATGTTAAGGTGGTTTACTCTCGGCCTAGTGCTAAAGGAAGAGATATTGCCGGAAATCTGATTCCCTACAATGAAGTATGGAGAACTGGTGCTAATGCATCGACAAAAATCACATTTGGCACTGATGTTAAACTGAATGGCAATGCTGTGCCGGCGGGCGAGTATGCACTATACACCATGTTTACTGAAGAAACTGCCACTATCATCATCAGTAAGAACCTTACTTGGTGGGGAGCTATAGGCTATGAAGATAAAGATGACTTATTAAGGTTTGATGTCACGGTAAAACATCCGAGCAGCCATTATGAGACGTTCACCATGAGCTTTTCAGACTTCACCATGAATTCTGCTAACCTGAATATGAAATGGGGACATACTAAAGCGATGTTCACTATCGAGAGTGATGTAGACGCCAATGTAATGGCTGATATCAAAGCACAAGTAATTGATGTGGCTCCTTCAAACCCAGGGTTATATTTTCAGGCAGCTGGATATTACTATGATACTGAGAGAGATGCTATGGTAGCCTTGGGATGGGTGAATAAGGCACTTGATGCAAGCGAAGAAAAGCAGTACTGGGTAGTTCACCTTAAGGCAAAATTATTAGCCCGAATGGGCAATAAGGTTGAGGCCATTGCTGCTGCTAAAGAGTCAATGTCATTAGCAAAAGCTGGCGGCAACCCGGATTATGTAAGGCTTAATGAGAAGCTGATTGCTGACATGAAATAAAGTGTTAAACACATTCAAAAAAAAGGGGTTGCCAAATGGCAACTCTTTTTTTATGGCCTATCACCTAATTTTGAGCTGATAAAGTATTATTTTCCATAAAAGCACGCGCATGGATATCTTAGAAAAACTCGGCCTTGATGATAACCAGTTCATCAACCAGCAAACCATTTCAGACCTTATAAGCCCACTCTCGAAAGCCGACTTACTTAAGGAAACTCAAGCATTGGAACTAGGTGAATTTTAGTCGATTCGATACTTTATTTTGAGGGTGGAGTAACTAAACCTTGTAATGAATAAGACCATTTTTTTTCAAAACTCTATGAATTGATTTGAACTTATCTCGCGCATATACTTTAGCAGCGTATTCAAGAGGATTATTTTCGTATCCTACTTTCCTTTCATATAACTCATAAATTTTTATACCTGATTTCGTTGATACAAATATGGAGTGATGGATCTCCTCAATAAGAGTAAGTATAAATGAATGAACATTATCTAAATTTTAAGGTATAATGTTATTGAGTGATTCATTTTGTTGGTAACAACCTCTTAGTTCATCATTGGGAGAAGAATCATAGATGACTGTCAAACCCTTAATTTGGACACCCAAATCCTCTTGAATCAACTCTAATACACAATTATAAACTTCACTTTTATATTCAGTGACTTCGTCAATGGTAAAGATGTATTGAGGGATTAATAGTTTTATAATCACCATAATTAATGAAGCACCTGTTATAATCATATACCCAACCAACACTAATTCCCAAATCTCACTCATTTTTTATAATATTTTTAAGAGGGTATTGACCCCAATTATAATATCACCCTTTTTCTCTATATAAGGGAAAACTTGGGAGGTAGTCCTGCAGGACCTCTCCCCGGGGGGGGGGCAATGATAATATATGTCACTTTCAACTTCTATACTAATCCCATAATCCTAACTTGTACAGAATGATAATCAATATAACGACCTGCCACCACTTTAGTGTCCATGGTTTGTCAGGCGTAACGCGATAGGGATATTCGTAGGAGCATTTAGAAGAACAAAATCTTTGTTTTGATTTGTAATCTTTACCATTTTCTGTTACCGTATTAGTGTACCATGAGTCCCCTAAGGACCTATTGCACCATTCACATTTCCCTGCCATAATTCTCAAATTTGGTAGAATATATAAAAAAATGATTTATAAAATTCTTCCTTTTTTTGTGCGGATAACAATTGAAGAGATCAGATCACTTCAGGTGAGATCCTGTTCATAAATGTTATCTGCACAATGAATACCATATTTAAACTAAACCATTGAATAGTCTAAAATTGAATAGGTCTACTGTTGTACCATATTATAGTTCATTTAATTTATATAATGGTATAACCGTGATACACGAATAAGTGAATCCGCGGGGAACTAATAATATCTACATAGATAATATACCTCCAACTAAAAAATGTGAAAATCATACATGTGTAAGATCATTCTCAATTGTTATCGGCACAGTAAACAACACCTCAATTAGGACCATCGATGCAGTTGCGTTAAATTTGTAGTAAATCAGTACTCAAAACTCGATTTGGTTAGAATATATGCACCTAATACGAATTGGAGGAGTTATTTGAAACTTAGATATTGACACTCAAATAATTGATATTCAATATCTTATAGTGTTGAGTGAGTAAATGAAGTTCCGACTCCTTTCGTCTCCACAAAGAATTAAACCACGGCGATGGCGTGGTTTTTTATTTTCTTGGAAATTTAGTAAGTTACCCACCATTACCTTCTCAAACTTACCTTGATTACTCTTAATGTCTTTGGTTGTCGAACATCCAAAAATAAGAAGCAGACAAAAAATAGTTATTTGTTTCATTATCTTTTAAAATCAAAAGTTCCATTTAATACTTTTTCCAGCGGAGTATCTCTATTTTGCAGTGGAAAAAAGAGTGGATTTCCTTGAAGTTGGTCAACTTTTAAACCTTTGTTCCACAAAGCGTCCAATCCAAAAATAATTCCTACCGGCAATTTACCGTACACGTCCAAATTTCGATTTGTCGAAATTGTCCTCATCCCAACAAAATCTTTAGACACTCCTGCTTTATACATCCGTTTTTGTGTTCCGCCAAAATATACATCAGGAGCACGAAGACTAAACAACATTCCATTTACCTAATCAACTTAGTCTAAACCAAAGGCAGTGTATGAGCCATCTTCATGTAATGAAAATCCATATTCTCCTTTAATAAGTTGAACTGCGTGTTCTGTTTATTCAAAAATCCTGCCTCCAATACCTACATTGGGGTAATTATTCTTTTCTCCAATAATCAAGTACACATTTTTACCATTATAAGATACAGCTGACTCCTTCCCTTCAACCTCGCGATAAACGAAATTTGTTTTATACTTATCTAGCTCATTGTATCGATCGGCGAATTCTTTATCATAATCTTTATTTGAGGGATCAGTATATTTTTTTACCTTATTTTCAATTCTTTCACTCTCAAAGTGAACTGTATCCCTAACATCAGGATCAATTATTGAAATCGTGTTGTTTGCAGAAAAGTGATAAGGGTTTAATTAAGAAGAAAATTAATCACCTCCCAATAAAAAAGTCGCTTCTAACATCAATTGAGAAAAGGAGCTACTAGAACTCATATCAATGGATTCAAAAGAAAGCCCCAAACCCAATTTACCTAGATTAACACCCGCTCCAAGTCCCCACAATAAGCTTGAGGTGTTTTCTGAAGAACCCTGTCCTCCAACGGACACTGTGTTTTTATAAAATGCGGCGCCTACTTTACCTGTTGCGTATAGGGGACCAATATCTAAATGCCCCTTAGCTGCAATATCCCATGCTGTTAATTGGGTTTCCCAAATATTGCCAGAATTACCGGTAGAAACACTTCCCAGGTCTCTATAACCACCTTCTACACCTAAAAAGCCTAATCGGTATCCACCATAAACCTTCCACCCTAGGGCGTTTTCATTTAAATTGAAATCATCTCCTGTTAATTCTCCCAACTCTTGATTGTAAAAGGAGTTTCCAAATCCACCTCCAATATATAATTGAGAAAGTCCAAGGGTGCAAAAACTGGAAAAGACCAGAGCTATTATATACTTTTTCATATTGGTTTGTTTTTTTCTAAAGTAAAAAAACTAATTACGAAAATCTTAAAGTTTGGATAAGCGGCCCTAATTCCAATTCTTTTAGAGGTAAATACCCAGGCCCGTAGAAAAGAAATTAAAATTCACTGTACTTAATCCCACACTTTGTATTCCTGCAGACAAATACATTCTACTCAGGTGATAACGACCCGAAAATTCAAATTCACTGACTCCTCTGTCTGAGATAAAACCCCCTTTAATTGAAGAGTATATACTGATATTTATTTTTGAGAAATACTCCATCTGTAAACCGTAAACAAAACCCGTCTGGTCAATCCCTCCTCCAACATACCTAACACCCAACAACCAGCCTAAATTGAAACTTTCCGTTCTAACCCTATCATAGCAGAAAGTGGTATTAATAATGGATAGATTATCCACCCCCGACTCTCCTACCTTGGGCT
>Ga0209138_1001685_pt1 | contig 18287 bp, 12 predicted proteins | sample SaaInl3SG_22_DNA_FD_184645 | JGI IMG/M metagenome (GOLD analysis project Ga0209138, IMG submission 184645) | Marine microbial communities from expanding oxygen minimum zones in the Saanich Inlet - ESP_153SG_22_DNA (SPAdes) (version 2) | ecosystem: Environmental > Aquatic > Marine > Intertidal...
CCAGTCATTGATGGATCAGGGTGTGGTCATTAACCGCCCACCACGCGACGGGCGCATGGCCTTTATTCGCTCGCCCGACAACATCTCTATCGAGCTGATCCAGGAAGGTGATGCCCTGCCGGCCGCAGAGCCGTGGGCGTCGATGGAGAATACGGGTATTTGGTAATATGGAACGGCTAGAAATTCACCAGTTTCCTTATGGCGATGACAATTACGGGGTCTTGCTTCATTGCCCGCATCATGACCAAACGGCGGTTGTTGATGCCGGTGACAGCGAGGCAACCGATGCCGCACTCACCGCGCGCGGTTGGTCCCTTGATCAAATCTGGATTACCCACCATCACGGCGATCATACCGCCGGTCTTGCCGATCTAAAGGCACGTCACGATGCCACTATTATCGGCCCGGCAAAATCAGCCGAGAAATTTGGTAATTTCGATGTCAAACTTGATGATGGTGATCATTTTGATTTTGCCGGACGTCAAATTGATGTGATTGCGACGCCGGGCCATACGCTCGACATGCTCAATTTCCACCTACGCTCGGAAAAGCTGGTCTTTACCGGTGACACGTTATTTGCCCTTGGCTGTGGGCGTTTATTTGAGGGCGATGCCGCGATGATGTGGGAATCACTCGAAAAGCTATTGGCGCTTAGTGATGAAACGGTGGTTTATTGCAGCCATGAATACACCGCCGCCAATGCCCGCTTTGCCGTCACTATTGATCCTGATAATGCCGCCCTGCGTACCCGCGCTAATGATGTCGAGGGCATGCGCCGACGGGGGTTGGAAACAGTGCCAACAACGATCGAATTGGAAAAGGCGACAAACCCGTTTCTGCGGGCGGATGATCCAGCTATTAGATCCCATCTTGGCATGAAAGACGCCACCGACGGCGCGGTCTTTGCCGAAATCAGGCGGCGCAAAGATAGCTTTTAGCCAGCCCCATAAACCCCATTCAGGCGCGCCCAATTCAAAGGCACCCAGTTCAAAGGCACCCAGTTCAATGGCACTAGTTCAGCCGAACCGGCATATTAATCGGACCCCTGAAACCAAAGCCCCTGAATTTGACCGGATCAGTCTCGTCCAGTTCCATATTGGGGAAACGATCAAACAGCATCGGCAGTAGAATATCAGCCACCGTGCGCCGCGCGATATGCGTGCCTAGGCAGAAATGTGGGCCGTTACCAAATGCCTGATGCGGCTTTTTGGGCCGGTGAATATCGAACAGATGGCCATTCTCATACACATCCTCATCATGGTTGGCCGACGCCTGAATGGTCATCACGATATCGCCCTTTGGAATATCGAGGCCATTGATTTCAACATCCTCATTCAACCGTCGTGACGACACCTGAATCGGCGCAACCCAGCGCACAGATTCTTCGAATACATTCGTCCAAAGAGCCGGATTTGCGACAACATCTGCCCGCTGATCAGGGTTGGTCAACATGCCATAAATAGCTGTTAACAAGGCGTCCCGTGGCTCGTTAATACCGCCGCCAATAACGATTTTTATGTTAGAGCGGATGACCTCTAATTCCATCGGATCATCCAGATTTAGCATCGCCGCAATGGCATGAGGTGCATCATTGGTGCCATGCGCATCAACAGTTTTCTGGATCGCTATATTGATCTCTTCATTCGCTGTATCACTCGCGGCAAATGGTTCATCACGCCAGCCAAAATTCCCAGCCCCATCGATCAGCGTCTGTGACCAGCGGCACAATTCAGCATCGCTGGCATGTTCCAATCCAATGAGATGGGATAGACAGCGCGCCGCAACCGGTGCGGCCAGAGCGGAGAATAATTCAACCGTCTCACCGCGCGGCAATCGGCCAATATATTCAGCCGCAATCGTCTCATATAGCGGCACCCACACATCACGAATATTGCGCTGGGAAAAGGCCGCAGTCATCGAATTACGCTCTCGCATGTGATCAGCACCATCTTTGCGCATCAAAGTATGGGCCTGAAACGCGCGTTTCATCGGCGTATTAGGATCATCCGAGCTAAAAATTTCCCAATTATCCTTGGCAAATTTAGTGTCCACCGCCTTGGTTAGCATCGTTCTGCCAACTGATTTAACAGTAACCACGGGATGATTAGCCCGCGCCAGTCGATAAAATCCATAAGGGTCAATAGTCAGATCATCAATAGAAACTTTGTCATTCACGGGCGCTAATGGCATCACAATATCCTTTGAAACAACACTACCAACATCTCACCAGAACATTGATGCCGGTGCTAGTCAAAAATATTATTTCAATTTCAGCCGATCAAATAGCCGCGGCAACATTTCAGCGTTAGATGCCCCACTTGCGCATCAACCGGTAGAGTGAGTTCGTGTCACGCAAACCGATGTGAAAGGCAATTTGAGATTTGGACATTTGCCCTTGGGATAGCAAGTCTATGACACCATCGCGCCGGACGCCATCCAACACGCTTGCAAAACAGGTGTTCTCATCCTTTAGGGTCCGCTGGAGACTGCGCGGGGATTGTCCTAACACACTCGCACATTCGTCCAAGACTGGCGCGGCATACCCAAATCTACCCTCAATAATACTAGCCACAATCGACGTTGTTTTGACGGCCTTATTAAGATCAACAAGCCGACGATCCAGTTCATTACACATCAATTGGTATAGTTCGGCATCAAAACTGAACAACGGCCGGTGCAAATCCGCATGCGAAAATGTCAACGAATTATATGGCCCAGCGGCCGGCTGGATCCCCAGAAAATTTGATAGAAACGGTTCTGTGTCGATATCAAAATTAAATGTTGCCGCAACAGGATTGAGCGGTCCATTCACCGAACGTCTCATGGCCAAAAGACAGGATAACATTCGTGAAACACTCATCTTCAAAGAATTTGGCGTGCCAGCGAAAGTGGCCAATTTGAAGGTTACTCCATCGTCGCTATTTATTATCTGCGGCCGATGCAACGTAATAAAACGAAAATAGCTCTCCATATGGGACAGCATGGATCCAACATTTTCACAAAGACTAGCGGACAAGTATCCGATCTGTCGATCAACAACCGGGGCAAGTCCAATTAATCTTTCCAATCCCCTTTCTGGCGGCATTCTGTTGGTTATAGAACTGATAATTGCGAGAAACTGGCGCAGGTCCACAGCTTTATAACTTAGCTTCAGATCTTCATCACTCCAGCCACCAACACTTTTTAGCTCATCAACGTCAATGCCAAATTCAAGGGCCATTAATGTGATCAATTGCGGCCCTATAAAGTGAATATAGTCGTTGTTTTTCATGGTGTTATTACTTGTCTGGCGCCTAATGCCTCCACGGCACCAAACAGAGATCTCTCTTTAGACAAAGGGGGCCTTAAATCCATGCGCGATTGGGGATTGGTGCATTTTAATTCTGGCTGGGCGGGACGATCTTTGGCTAGGATTGAACATTGCACCAAATCGATAGCTGACTTTGAGATATCTTGCTGGCTCTGATGTTTTTGAGAAACGGATTTAAGATATGCAGTCGAAGCACTAACATGCGCCTGATAGGCAGCGGCATGACCGCTCGCATCAAGATCAAGAGCATCGCCGTGGATTGTCTCATGAGTGAAAAGCCCTGCTTTGAGATGGGCGATATTGACATTAAAGCCTTTAAACTCAGCCGCCGCGGTTGAAACGATGCTGTCAATCGCCGCCTCACAGGCATTGTGCCACCCCGCCATTGGCAATGTTTCAGGCAACATACCAGCCGAAACAATGGTAAACCCACCGCCGTTCTGGCCTCGCAAAAACGGGCCAAAAGCACTTAGCAGCCGCATGGCACCAAACAAATTCACCTCAAATTGATGATGCGCGCTAGCTTTATCATGTTCCTCTAAAACACCAAACGAACTCACCGGTGAGGTCACAAAAATATGATCGAGTTCACCGGCCGGTTTCATAATGCTCTTTGTGGCGTCTGCAACCGAATTATCACAGGTCACATCCAGCGCAATCGGGATGATGCCTGCGCCGGCTAGCTCATCGCCTTTATCAACATCGTTGGTACCACAATATACCGTCCACCCTCTTGCCACCATATCCATGGCAGCTTGTTGGTATATTGAATTTTTAATACAAGACATCACAACGTTAACCATGCGAACGATCCACTTCTAACCCCTAAAATTGATATTTATTTGTCGACGTCGGCATATTCACGCGTGATATGTTAGGGACTGTTGTTAATTACATTCTTCTGTGCAACAGCCTCAACATTATGAGCCTACAACGCTAACGTGAGCAAAGTTAATAGAGTATTAACAACGTTAATCATGCAAATCCCGCCAGATTCCATGCTTATTATGATTTTTCACCCCATAGTTTAATATCAAAACTAATACTAAATATCGCGGGCGAGGACCATTCAACAGCCCTGAACTGGCGAAAGCGTGTGTCTTAAGATGATGTCTGACTAGCACACCAGCAATCGGCCAAATGGTCGTTAACCAGACCGACACCCTGGATGTAAGCATAAATGATGGTCGTCCCGACAAAGCGAAAGGCGCGTTTTTTCAGATCTTTGGAAATGGCGTCACTCAGCGGGGTGGAAGCGGGCATCATTTCGCCTTTGCGGTAATGATTGACGATCTGGACACCATCAACAAATCCCCACAAATATTCAGAAAAGCTCCCAAACTCGGATTGGATTTTGGCAAAGGCCACGGCATTCGATCTGGTGCTGTAAATCTTGAGACGGTTTTTGATAATACCGTCAAAGCTACGCAATGCCTCTAACTCCGCGTCACTCATCGTGGCGACCGCGGCAATGTCAAAATCATGAAAGGCAGCTTTATAACCATCGCGCCGTTTCAGAATGATTTCCCAATTTAACCCTGCCTGCGCCCCCTCCATGGTGAGCATCTCAAACAACAGCCGGTCATCATTACGAACAGGAATTCCCCATTCAGTATCATGATAATGCGCTAGCAATTCCTGACCGGCCTTATTGCCAAAGCACCGCTTTTTACCATCCGGCAAGATCAACGCCATGGTAAATATCTCCTCACCATCTATGAGCAATTAAAACAGCAATGCGCGGCCAAGTAGGCCAAGGCCAGAAACCAGCATCAGGCTAATTACCAAACGCCGGTATCCCTGATTACTTAGGCGCCGAAATAGTCTAATGCCGATAAAACCACCCAAAATGCTGATCGGTAGAGCCATCGCCAAATTGCCCAGAACGGCGGCATTATAGGCACCATTATAGGCCAGGCCGATGATCGACACGCCAATCACGATCACGTTATAGCTCTGGAGAACGGCGCGTTGCTCATGCTTTGACCATGGCCGCATCGCCCCCCACATCGATGGCAGAGCGCCAGACAGGCCGGCCATCGACCCCAGCGCACCACCGATAAAACCAAGCCCAACATCTACCGATTTGAGCTCGCCATGAATTGTCGGCAAATTGCGCCTAAAGGTAAAATAGCCACCGTAAACCACCAACAGACAGCCAACCAAAATCGATAATTGCTGGCCACTAACATGCGCCAATGCCATCAACCCAAGCGGAATGCCAAAACCAGCCGGCACGATATAGCGCAGCAAGCGGGGCCAGTTGATCGCCGACCATGTTTCTATCAAGCCTTGGATACCAACAACGACCGTGGCGCCAAGAACCACCGCAACCGCCGCCGGTGGCTCCATGATCTGGAGAAACCAACCAAGCGCGAAAAGTGCCGTGCCAAAACCGGCGAGGCCATTAACGAAGCCACCCAGAAACGCACCCATAAAAAGACATATGTAAAAGAATTCAATCATTCGATCTCCACCACGCCCCGCGATTAAGCCCCCCATCACGTATAGATTGCCCAAAGCTACGACTATCCATCAGTTCGACACTTGATCCGACACTAGGCACAATCCAGAGCAAAGTCACCAGCCACATTTATCACGCTTCAGAGGGCTTGTTATCACGACAATTAAAGCGGTAAAACGACTAATGGAATGGTCGCTAATTGATATCATTGTTATTTGTGCGGGAATCGGCTTGGGCGCCTTTGTCAAAGGGGCCATTGGGTTTGGCCTACCGATGATTGCCACACCGATGATGCTATTTGCGATGCCGTTACCCGAAGTTGTGGCGGTAATGCTCGCGCCCGTTTTACTCACTAACATCCAGCAATGCTGGCTTAACCGCCAACATTGGCGCTCGCTTTTCACCTATTGGCCGATGATGGTTGCCACAATTATTGTGCTATTCCCGGGGAGCCGTTTGCTGGCGGTGCTTGACTCTGGAATGCTAGCCGCCATCGTCGGGGCGATGATTTTTATTCTTGTGGTTATCGACAATCTGCCGCGCGACCTATGGATGATGCGCCAGCTTGCCAAGATTGACGGCCGCAAATTCCTCATCCCTGCTGGCATGCTATCCGGCGTCTCCGGTAGCCTAACCAGCATTTATTCATTCCCTAGCCTGCAATTGATGGTGTCCTTGCGGTTACCCAAAAACGAATTCGTCTTTGTCATTGGGGTGTATTTGCTGTGTGGTTATACCAGCATTTGGGCGGGATTGGCTGTGGCTGGATTTCCAACACCGGCAATTGCCTTGGATGCAATCTGGGTTCTTGTCCCTGGGGCAATTGGCCTATTTGCCGGCAATAATATCCGCAATCGTTTGTCCGCCAATGCGTTTCGCCGGCTCGTCAACATCGCCCTTGCGATTGCCGGCATCAGCCTAGTGGTAAAATATTTCCTCGCATAAAGTCACCTATCATCGGTGTTGGCATTGCACCTCGCTATGGTTTATGTGCACGATATTGGCCGCAACCATAATAGGTGAGCCAGAATGGGTGAAAACAAGTGATGAATTATCCAAAGGCCGATTATGTGATCATTGGCGGCGGGTCTGCTGGATGCGTTCTGGCGGCGCGCCTTAGCGAGGATCCACGCATCACGGTAACTCTGCTCGAGGCTGGTGGCGAAGACCGCAATCCGCTGATCCATATTCCCGCGGGCTATATCAAAACAATGGTCAATCCGGCGATGAATTGGATGTTCGATACAGAGCCCGATGCCGCTAGCGGTAATCGTCCGATCGCCATGCCCCGTGGCAAGGTTTTAGGTGGATCATCGGCGATCAATGCCATGTTATATGTGCGCGGTCAGGCCGCCGATTATGACGGTTGGGCCCAACGCGGCAATAATGGCTGGAGCTATCAAGATGTCCTGCCGTATTTTCGCAAGGCCGAGAATTGTGAATTTGGCGAGGATGAGTACAGAGCCCGCGGCGGTCCACTAAACGTGGCCAATGTCCGCAATAAATACGCCGCTCTTGATCATCTGATTGGCGCGGCACAATCCTGCGGCTATCCCCATAATCCCGACTATAATGGCGCTGATCAAGAAGGCTTTGGCTATTATCAGGTGACGCAGAAAAACGGCCTCCGATTCTCGGCGAAAAAGGCCTATTTGCAACCCGCACGCAATAGGCAAAACCTAACGATCATCACTGGCGCGCATGTCACTGGGCTCTTATTTCCCGAGGATAATCCAACCACAGCCATAGGCGTTGCCTTTACCCGCCGCGGTACCAGCGCCCAAATCCATGCCGGCCGTGAGGTTATTCTATCGGCAGGGGCCATCCAATCACCCCAAATCCTAGAGCTTTCCGGCATTGGCGATGCAAACCGCCTTGGCGCTCTTGGCATAAGCACGCGGCACAACCTAACTGGTGTTGGCGAGAATTTTTCGGACCATTATATCTCGCGGCTGTCATGGCGGCTTAACCAGAATATCTCGCTGAACAACCGTGCGCACGGTCTAGGACTGCTTGGCGAGATAATCCGCTTTGGCCTTACCCGCCGCGGTCTTTTATCAATGCCAGCCGGTATTCTGGCCGGTTTTGTGCGGAGCCGTGAGGGCTTGATTGGGCCGGATATTCAATATCACATCGCCCATGCCAGCTTTGCCAATCCGGCAAAGCGTGTCTTTGATAAATTCCCCGGCATGACATTTGGCCCCTGTCAGTTGCGCCCCGAAAGCCGCGGCTATGTTCATATTAAATCGGCCGATCCATTTGCCGCCCCCACCATCCAGCCCAATTATCTAGCCACCGAGGAAGATGCCAGAGTGCATGTTGCCGGCATGCAAATCGCCCGCACAATCATGCAGAGCGAGGCTATGGCACCGTTGGTGGTGGGTGAAATGCGGCCCGGCACCGACCTTGCCAGTGATGATGAGTTGCTCGCCTATGCCCGCGAGACGGGCGTTACCCTCTATCATCCGGTATCCACCTGCCGCATGGGGCCATCGCCGAATAATGGCGATGTTGTCGATGCTAGATTACGCCTTTACGGGGTGCGCAATCTTCGCGTTGTTGACGCCTCGATCATGCCCGAATTGGTGTCGGGCAATACCAATGCGCCAACGATTATGATTGCCGAAAAGGCCGCCGACATGATCATCAATGATCAATCGGCACAGAATTAGGAGCATCACATGAGCATGCCAAAAGACACTAGCCACAAAATCGCCAAAGCTATCGATGATTTCAAAGCGGAAATGATCAATTGGCGGCGTGATCTACACGCCCATCCAGAACTGGGCTTTGAAGAGCATAGAACCGCCGCGCGTGTTGCCGAATTGCTACACTCTTTCGGCATTGAGGTGCATGAGAATATTGGCAAGACCGGTGTTGTTGGTGTTTTAGAACGCGGCGATCCAGCCAAGAACAACACTGCTAGCATTGCCCTTCGCGCTGATATGGACGCCCTCCCCCTAAGCGAGACTGGCACACCGCCCTATCGCTCGACAAATGATGGGGTGATGCATGCATGCGGGCATGACGGCCACACCACGATGCTGCTCGGCGCGGCTAAATATCTGGCTAGCGCAGGGGATTTCAACGGACGGGTGATATTCATCTTCCAGCCAAATGAAGAACATGGCGAAGGCGCTCCGGCAATGATCGCCGATGGTTTGTTTGATCGCTTTAGCGCCGATGCCATCTATGCGATGCACAATATGCCGGGCATGCCAGCTGGACATTTCGCCACCAGAGCCGGTGCTATGACCGCTAGCGAAAGCCTGTTTGAAATCACGATCAATGCCAAAGGTGGTCATGCCGCCCTGCCGCATATGGGCGTCGATGCGATCATGGTTGGAAGCGAGCTTGTCACCGCGCTCCAATCTATCGTGTCGCGCAAATTAGATCCGGCCCAAAACGGCGTTGTGTCTGTGACCGAATTCATCACCGATGGCAAACGCAATGTGTTGCCGGGCAAGGCCATTCTGCGTGGTGATGCACGGGCCTTAACCCCCGCAACCAATCAGGCCATTGAGACCAATATGCGCCGTATTGCGGCAGGCATTGCGATGGCGCACGACATTGAGATTACCGTCACCTATGACACTATTTTTCCGGCATTGCCGAATGACCCAAAGGCCGCGGCGATGGCTAGCGCAGCCGCGATCGAGATCGCCGGTGCTGATGCTGTGAATGGTGACTGTGATCCAAAGTTGTTTTCCGAGGATTTTGCGCATATGGCCCGCGCTGTTCCCGGCTGTTTTATGCTGATCGGCAATGGTGTGGACGGCGGCAATGGGCGGCCTTTGCATTCGACGGATTATGATTTCAATGACGAGATTCTGGTTCAAGGCGCGAGCTATATAAGCGCCCTAATTGAGCGCAGTCTACCCACCGAATAACCACGCATAGCACCACACATGGCACCACGCATAGTATTGTAGGGGAGGCACGCATGAGCGAATATTTCGGCCTAGAAGGAAGGGTGGCATTGGTCACCGGCGCGTCATCCGGTCTTGGGGCGCATTTTGCCAAGACCTTGGCCGCGGCTGGATGCGTTACAATCATGGCGGCGCGGCGCGAAGATAGGCTCCAGCGCATTGCCACCCACATTAACAGTGATATCGAAACATCTGGCGGCATTGCCTACCCGTTGGCTCTAGATGTTAGCGACAGCGCCGCGATTGATGATGCTATTGCGAGCATAGAGGCGGCCTATGGCACACCTTCAATAGTGGTCAACAACGCTGGCATTGCCGCGCCGCAGGGTTTTATTAATGCACGCGCCGAGGACACGGCTAAGACGGTTGAAATTAACCAGATGGCGGTTTGGAATGTCGCACAGAGTTCGGCCCGTGCGATGATCGCCAAAAACCAAATCGGCAGTATCATAAACATTGCGTCTATCGCCGGCATTGCCCAGCTTGGCGGGGCGGCGGCCTATGGCATGAGCAAGGCGGCGGTCATTGCGATGACCAAAACACAGGCGCAAGAATTGGCGCGCCACAACATCCGTGTGAATGCGATTGCACCGGGCTATTTTGAAACTGATATGAACCGTGCATTTCTAAACAGCGCGGCAGGCGAAAAATTGATTGCCCGCATCCCCATGCAACGGACCGGCGCGATGGCTGAGCTTGATGGTATATTGCTGTTACTAGCCTCAGAGCGCGCGAGCTTTATGACCGGTGCGATCATCCCCGTTGATGGCGGGCATTTAACGAGCAGTCTCTAGCTAGAACCCGAAATGCACCGAGGCATGGGTGCGGGATTTGTCCCGTTTTTTGGTGTCATCGGAACGTGCGACCTGCTTGCTACTTTCAAGGAAAAACGCCACGCCATTGCGCATCACTAACTGCACCCCAAGGCCCAGCGATGACGCTTTTACCGAGCGTTTTTCACCTGCCGCCAGTGGTCTTTCTTGGCGTAACTGACCGCTATCATAACGCAGATAATATTGTGCCTGACCAACAAACGCTGCGGCCTGATCACGGACGTTCTGCTGCCATGTAATCCGCGCACTACCCAACAGACAATTCTCACCGCTAAGGGCACCCGCGTCAAAACCAACACCAAATTGCTGACCGCCAAAGCTACATTCGGCATTTGCCAGTAACGGATTAGCCGAGCCGATAGACTGGCCACGGAACGTCAATGCGCCAATAAGACTACCGCTATCATTGGTGAAAAGTGGGTTTTGGTGGGCGCCGGACAATTCATAGGTGACAAAATTAGGCCGCGCATTGGCGCGGCTATCACCCCGTGCGCCGAGGGCTTTCATGCCCCGATTAACCTGCAAGCGCATATTTGTGGTGGCGCCGCGGCTATGGCTAACATCATATTCGGCATAGATAGAGGCGATCCGAATTTTATCCTCACTGGTCACAGAATCGCCATTCTTGGACACAGTATGACTACCCGATAGTGCCGCCCCGATATTCACATTGCTATTGCGTGACCGCTTCCATGGCATGCGTATTCCTATACTCTGGCTATAGGCAACCGAACTGAAATCAAGTGCTACTAGATCACCCTTTTTCGGGCGGGTGATAGACTCGCTGGCCGATGCTTCAAACAATAAACCATCACTGCCAATATAGGTTTCATAATTGACCGAGCTAGAGCGGTAAACCGCAATGTCGGGTGCAGATTTAAGCGAAATATGGAGCGCGTCACGACCCGTCCATTGATTGAACGCCTTTAGATCGATAATCGTCGCCTCACGCCCCAGACTCTCTGAGAGGAAATTATTATAGCTGACACCACCATCAAAACGCGTCTGGGTGACGTCCAACGTCAATAGCGAGGTTTCGGCTGTCTCACCCGGGGAAATCGTGCCACGCGCGGTGATGCCGGGTAGATCATTGACCAACAATAGAAACCGTTCTAACTCTGCAATTTTTGTTGGCTGGCTTGGGTCTATCACCGAAAATCCGTCAAGAATACGGCCGCGCACAAGGTCGGAAACACGGTTGCCAACGATGCTAAGCCCCTCGAGCCGTCCTTCGATAATCTGGATGGTAAAGCGCCCACTATCGATGGCCTGAGCCGGGATGATTGCAAATGAAAGGGCATAACCCGCATTGCGATAAAGCGACGTGATGTCCTCGGCAAAGGCGAACACATCGGCAACCGAACTGGTCTCACCCGGGGCAAAGGGCCAGAATTTGAGAAGATCAGCCTCCGGTATCGCCCGGGCACCTTCGATTGTTATATCGTCAAATTCAAATTTGGTTGCGGCGGCATTTTCTGGCATCTGTCCTGCTTTTGGCAAGATTAAATTTGGCACAGATGATGGCTTCGTAACCGGCTTTGTCGCCTCGCGCAGATCTTTATCGATGAGTAAGGGGTTGAGCTTTTGCGCGTGAAGCGGCCCCGCCGTCAGCGTTATGCCGAGCATCAGCGTCATAAGTCCCGACGATAATCTGAAAACACTCATTAAACTTTGATCACCGATTGAAACATCACATTAGATACAGCTGAATAATGCCCTAATTTAGATTTGAAAACCATTGCTTGTTTCGCTCTGATACGGTTTTTAGCGCGGCTGAAAATCCGGCTAGCGAGACCGCGATGACCCGTGGTTGGCCGGTGCTCGCTAATACCGCAAAGGCGCCTTTGCGCCCCGCCCGCAATGGCTGTAGATTTGCCGCTGGGACAATCGCCTCAACCAGACAGCCATCAGCCTCACAGCGTGTGTATTGCAAAGCGTCCAGCACACGGTCCTCACCATCAATTTCAAACAGCACCCCGCCAGACACCATCACCCCAGTCGGCACCCAAATCTGGATGCCAACCTCGTCATTGCGGCCAAGATGCGCGACCGACATTTGCAATAGGCGTTCTTGGCTATCGGCGGTGAATACGGATTGCACCATGTCGCAAGGCGGCAAGCCATCACGCTCTACACAGCGCATTACCCAATCCTTGAACACCTCTTTGAACATTTCTGTGGCAACGCCATCCGCATTGCTATCTTGGGCCGTTGCCGGCATTTGGCCACTTGCCAGCATAAGCCCCAGAGCAATTGTCAAAATGGTGAAAAATTTACGCATCACTGTTTTCCAGTCTATATCCAATGTCCTTATTTGGCGGCACAAACGACATCTGTGGAGTCGCTATCACATCCAAGAATTTGCCATTCACCCATCGATTCAACAAAGCTCTCACTCTCGTCTTTCGGCTCTTGCGCAATGGTCATTTCGATGAATTTATTGCCCATATCTGAAATCTGTTCTTGCGCCTTAGCCAGTGTTTCCAGCATCACTTTTGCGATCTTCTGATCAGGTTTCACATCAGTGCCAGTGATATCGGCGACGGTGGTTTGGCGCAACAGACTATAGTTCGCACCAAGGCCGCCATTGGTCCCATCAAACAAATCATAGGTAACCGTGACCAATTTACCAACGCCCGCCAGAGCGTCATTGAACAAGCCTGTCGCGGTGGCGGTAACGGTTTCAGTATTGATGAAGCCAGAGAGAATGCCGATCGACACTTCTGCATTTCTGGTGCCATCAAAATCGCGACTTGAGGCGGTAGGGCTGGTTATCGTCAGCGCCTTTTTCGAGATCGTGCCCGTCGCAGTTGGGTTTATCAGGCTATAGTTTCCAGCGTCACTGCCGCTAATGGTCAATCCAGACAGCGTTACTGTTTTGGCATTACCCGCATTCTTGTCAGCAAATACCGCACTCGCCGCACCGCTATTCACGTTCACTGTATCACCGCTAACAACGCCGTTAAGAGTGCCCAGCGAGCTAATGGTCGCACTGGTCGATCCATCATAGGCGCGGCTGGCTATGGTTGTGCCAGTCATGGTTAGATTTTTCTGGCTAATCGTGGCGGTTCCGCTACCGGCGGCAAGGCTATAATTCGCCGCCAGACCATCTCCATCGGCAAGGCTATAGGTCACGCTAACGCTCGCTCCGACACCAACATTCTTTGATGCAAAGCTACCGCTTGCCGAAACCGATAGCGTATCACTACCGACCAGATTAGACAGGGTGCCCGCGGTTACGCTTGCGCCAGTCCCACCATCATAAGTTTTGTCACTGATGGTTGGCGCTGAAATTGATAGCGCACGCTGGGCAATTGTTGCATTCACCACCTGATCGCTCAGGCTGTAATTATTCGCAAGGCCAGTGCCATCAGCAAGGCTATAGGTGATGGTTGCGTTCTTATTAACGCCAGCATTGGCATCGGCGAAATTCGCGCTACTGGTAATCGACAAGGTTTCACTGCCGACAACTCCGGTAACGGTGCCAGCGCTAACTGTGGCGCTAGTGCTACCATCGAATGTTTTATCCGAAACCGCCGCACCGGAAACGCCAAGCGCCTTTTTGGTGATCGACGCGCTCGCCCCGCCATCAGCAAGAGAATAGTTAGCCGCAAGGCCGGTACCATCGGCAAGGCTATAGGCAATCGTCACATATTTGCTATTCGCAACATTGGCATCGGCAAAGGTACCACTCGCGGTTAAACTCAATGTTTCACTGCCAACCATACCAACCAATGTGCCAGCGCTCACACTCGCGCTGGTGCTGGCATCATACACTTTATCGCTGGCGGTAGAGCCGGTAACCGCAAGCGTCTTTTGTGTAATGTTGCCGCTAAGCGTCTCACTCGCGAGTGAATAGTTCGATGCCGCGCCGCTTCCATCGCTCAGGCTATAGCTGGTTGATACATTGATCCCACTACCAACATTCACCGAGGCAAAACTGCCACTGCCAGCCACACTCAACGTCTCACCGCTAACCAGATTGGCCAGCGTTCCCGCAGAGATCGTTGCGCTATTGGTGCCGTCATAGGCTTTGCTGGCGACCGCGCTACCAGAAATGGTGAGCGCCCGTGCCGTGATGTTACCGGTCAATGTCTCGCCCACGAGCGTATAGTTGGACGCCGCGCCACTGCCATCACTAAGGCTATAGCTAGCCGGCACATTGATACCATTACCGACATTAACCGAAGCAAAACTGCCACTAGCCGTGACATTCAACGTCTCGCCGCTAACCAGATTAGCGAGCGTCCCAGCCGTGATTGAAGCGCTATTGGTACCGTCATAGCTTTTGCTGGTGACCGCGCTGCTGGAGATGGTGAGGGCCCGGGCGGTAATATCGGCACTAAGGGTTTCGCCAGCCAGCGTATAGTTGGACGCCGTGCCCGTGCCATCACTAAGGCTATAGCTGGTTGATACATTGATCCCACTACCAACATTCACCGAGGCAAAACTGCCACTGCCAGCCACACTCAACGTCTCACCGCTAACCAGATTGGCCAGCGTTCCTGTGGTGATCGTTGCGCTATTGGTGCCGTCATAGGTTTTGTTGGCGGCGCTACTACCAGAGATCGTTAACGCGCGGGCGGTAATATCACTGGTTAGCGTTTCATTCGCCAGCGTGTAGTTGGATGCAAGCCCACTGCCATCGCTAAGGCTATAACTCGCCGTGACATTAATGCCGCTGCCCACATTCACCGACGCATAGGTACCGCTAGCGGTAACGCTCACTGTCTCACTGCCAACAAGGCTACCCAGCGTGCCAGCGGTAACCACGGCGCTGTTTGTACCATCATAGATTTTGTTGGCGGCGCTACTGCCGCTGATCGACAATGCCTTTGGCGTGATTGTCGCGGTCAAAGTTTCATCTGCCAATGAATAGTTGGCGGCAAGACCACTGCCATCACGCAAACTATAATTGACCGGAACATTAATTCCGACCGCGGCATTTGCCGAGGCGAACGCACCGGTCACAGCAACGCTTAATGTCTCGCCTGAAACCAGATTGCTGAGCGTGCCTGCCGATAGGCTTGCCACATTATTGCCGTCATAAACCTTATCCGCCGCGCTCGACCCAGAAATCGATAGAACCCGCGGATTGATCGAGCCGGTGAGCGTCTCGCCCGCCAAACTGTAATTGCTAGCCGCCCCGGTGCCATCGGCCAGACTATAGGTCACCGGCACATTGATATCAGAGCCAACATTCACCGATGCATAATTTCCTGATCCAGTGATCGTCAGGGTTTCACCATTTTGCAATCCCGATGCGGTTCCGGCGGTGATGCTTGCGGTGGCCGTTCCGTCATAGGTCTTATCGATGATCTGGCTACCGCTTATCGATAGGCTACGTTGGGTAATGCTACCGGTGTTGGTCGTTACCGTCCCACTAGGTGCGGAATAACCATAGACCGTGACGCCGCCATTCGCCGCACTTGCGATCGACATGCCGCTGACACTAACGGTTTGGCCGCTACCAACATTTGCCGATGCAAAATTCGCGCTACTCGCCGCCAATGTCACAACATCACTGTCCAATGCCCCGCTCACGCTGAAATTCGCCGCGCCAATGCCAAAGGTGGTTGTCGCATCATAAACCTTGGCAAATGATCCGGTTAGGCTCGTGCTAAGGGTCGGATTAACCGAATAGAGAAAACCGTCATCGGTAGAACCACCCAGCGGCGTGGTCGAACCATAGGTGGCGGCATATTGTTTGAAATCGTGCGAGACACTGCCACGCGTGTCATTTGTCGGGTTGCCTGACCAAACCAAAAAGCGCCCCGACGCGCCAGTAACCAACGCGCCAGAGCCACCATTATTGGTAAACACATCACCCTTGATAACCAGCGCATCACCCGCACCACTTGTGGTAAGGGCGGTGCCTGATCTAATCACCACGGCCGTTCCCGATGTATAGCCCGAATTTTCCAGAGTGATATCGCTGGCCTGAATACTGCCAACGGTGATATCGCCGCTAGTGCGGTTGGTATTGCCTGTGCCATCACGAATACGCATCGTCACCGAACCAGTGCCAGCGGTAATCGCGGCGCCTGATGCAACATTAATGCTGGCCGCACCACTATCACGCTGGGAATCAACAACACCATTGCTGGCAAGATCATTGGCGATCACGTCCAAGTCACCATTCTGGGTCGCAATATCTTGGTTGATCGCCACCGAACGTCCCGCATAAAGCCGCAACGCACCCGGGGAGCCGACCCCACTTGGCATGGTTATTTTATTGCTAATGGTGATGTCATTGGATGCCTTTAGCTCGACATCTGTACCACGCCTTAGCATGTCGATAACGTCATAAACATTCACTGTCACGCTGGCTGTGGAGTCGGCCGAATAGGATCCGCTAACCGCCTGAACCCCATAACCGCCGCTTTCATGCGCGCCGGTATAGAGCATCACCGCGCCTTCATTATTTTGGGTATCATCATAGCCATCTAGGCCGACAACCATATGCGTGGCGGTATCATCAAGAGACAGGCTAGTGCCGAAATAATATTCCTTATCGAGCGTAACACTCACATTCTGGCCGCCAGAATAATCCTTACCAAAGATACTCTGTTGCGCTGGCGATCCAAAATCAGCATCAGCAAAACGGAACAGATAGGCGGCGCCGCCCTCGCTATTATCCTCATTGGCACCCGCGTCATCCGGCGCACCAACCGCCAACCAGTCACCAGTCGCATTTAATGATACGGCCGTACCAAATTTGTCACCAGCCGCCAGCCCTGTTGGGGCCAGATCATCAGACCCCGTATAGCCGATACCAATTTGGCTGGTCACAGATGGGGTAACAAAATCACTGCCGGCAAAGGAAATTTGGTAAACAGCGCCAGCGTCCGTATTGCCGTCGTTCGCGCCATCATCACCGGGAGTACCAACCGACAACCGGTTACCATCGGCGTCTAACGCCACATCAGTACCGAAATAATCATTCGCCTGTAGGGTATCGACCTTGAGATTATTGCCACTAAAATAGCCATCACCGAGTGTGCCAGCGAGGCTAGGCGTGCCAAAGGAACCGTCAGCGAAATTGAACATATAGGCCGCACCGGAATCAATCAGTCCGTTGCCATTGCCATCATCGCCCGGCGCACCCACAGCCAATTGGGTACCATCATTCGACAAGGACACGCCCTCACCAAAGCTGTCGCGGGTTTCCAAAGTGGTCAAATCAAGATCGCCTGACACGGTGTAATCCGAACCGATCGTTGCCGCTAACGCACCGCCACCAAAGCTGGTATCGCTAAAGGTGAAGAGATAAACCGCGCCGCCATTGCTGACACTATTTAGCCGGCCATCATCACCGCTCGCACCAACCGCTAGCCGATCACCGTCACCATCGAGCGATACTGACGTTCCAAATGCATCACTTTCAGCCAGATTAGCGACATCAACATTTCCCGAGCCGGTATAGCCATCACCAATGGTGCCCGCCAATGTCGTGCCGGCAAAACTATCACCGGTAAAGCGGTACAGGCGCACCGCACCTGAATCAGTCTTGCCACCAGATCCATCATCGCCGGGAATACCAATGGCCAGATGCCGCGCGTTACCTGACAGGGCCACCGCACTGCCAAAGGCATCACTGTCATCGACGCCTGTTAGCATCGCGCTATAGCTCCATCCCTTTACCTCGGCGGATGAGCCAACGGTTATGTTTTTCGGATCGAGCAACAAAGTACCGCCATCCACCCGCACATTGCCTAGCGACGCATGACGCAGCAACACAGCCGATGATA
>Ga0209138_1001693_pt1 | contig 18236 bp, 17 predicted proteins | sample SaaInl3SG_22_DNA_FD_184645 | JGI IMG/M metagenome (GOLD analysis project Ga0209138, IMG submission 184645) | Marine microbial communities from expanding oxygen minimum zones in the Saanich Inlet - ESP_153SG_22_DNA (SPAdes) (version 2) | ecosystem: Environmental > Aquatic > Marine > Intertidal...
CATTGGTCTCATCCATTGTACTATGCGTACTACCTTCTCGTTCTCAACATGAATTCTCTCAAAATAATGACCAGAAGATGTGCTACCGTCTTTGTGTGTAATAACCTGACTATAATTAATCTCGACCACTGTATAATTCTCTGAGCCTTCAACAGCTATCGGTGTTACATTGTAAACAGTTCTATCAATAGATTTAAATGTTGACTGTATTTGATCAATAAAAGCAGTATTTGTAGCATCCACATCAACTATCCCAGCCATATCGCCAGGATGGAATTTTACAACATCTGCAGATAACTCAACCATTCTCTGAGAATTTAAGTTTGTATACGCATCGAATAATTCCATGGCAATTTCAAGGTCTTTTTCTGAACCAATTATCGCCTTCTTACTAGTTCCGTCGGCATTAAAAACACCATCGTTTAAGTACCAAACACCACCTGAATTTTGAACATTCATACTTTGGCTTCCACAACCTATTAGGATTGCTGAAAAAAGAATAAGTGAAAATATTTTTTTCATAATAAAATTGTTTGTTGTAATTTACAACAATATATACAATCTAAACAAATTATGAAAAATTTATTCTTTATTCTGTTCCTCCTATTTTCCGGTTCACTTATTGCTCAACAGAGTGAGGTAGTGTATGAAAATATAATTATCACTCCCCTGAAATCGAGTGAAAACTTATTAATTCAAGGTGTTAAAAAGCATAATGAGAAATATCACAGCAAGGGCGAAACTACCGCATCACTTTACTCAGTATTAGTTGGTAAACACTCTGGGAAATATGTTTGGCTAAATGGACCAATGAAAATGTCTGATTACGACAATATGCCCGATACAGCACACATGGAAGATTGGCAAAAAAATATTAGAAATCATGCCACTGATGAGTCAGTCAAGATTGCTAAATTAAATTGGGATGCCACTTATAGTCCACCTTCATGGGGAAGTCCAAAATACCTTCTTTGGAGAACTTTCAAAATCAAACAAGACAATGATAGTTATCAAAAAGTACTAGAAACCATTACAAAAATCGGAAAGGTATTGAATGCGATTAACGCCCCTAATCCTCGAAGAGTATACGAAAGTGTTTTCAGAAGTGAAGATAGAGAAGATATTACGCTTGTTTACCCTTTTAAAACTTTTACAAGATTTAGCGAATCAAACGGACTGCCGGCAGGATTTCAAGTAGAATATGACAGAATCAATGGGCCCGGAGCATTCCGCAAAGATGTTGGAGAGGTATTATCACTTCATACTAACGGATGGCATGATGAAGTTTTAATGCTTGTCCAATAATTCAACTATCTCTCATACACGATTAAATAATCACATAATGAAAAAGTATTTCACCTTAATTGTCGCACTTCTAATTTCTATCAAAACCTTTAGCCAGCAAATAATTTTTGAGGGTACATATGTAAAAGCTCATGACATAGAAGCTTATGACGAATATATAGAGCATGTATTTTCAAAAGTACATCAACAAAGAATTGATAAGGGTTTAATTATTGGATGGGATGTATGGAAAGTCGTAGATAATCCACAAGAAGACTTTACGCATATGCTTACGACCATTTATCAAGTTGAAAATCAAGAGGAAATTAATGAGTTTCAACCAACTTGGGGTGATGGTCTATTTTCTCGAGATGCCACATTAAGAGGTCAAGATTTAAGTTCTATACGTGAAATTGTAGGTGTTGTAAAGTATATGGGATTAGCACAAATTCGTAAACCGGGTATAGAAGAAGTGCCTTCTTATTTAGCAATGAATATAATAAAATTAAAAAACGAGAAGTGGAAGAGTTATGAAGATGCAGAAATCAATGGGACGAGATCACTTAATGAGAACGACCTAAGAGTAGGTTGGGATTTTAAGCGAAGAATTGATGATTATGGAACAGACATTTCCCATACCCATGTCACTGCAGACTGGTACGATAGTCATGAGAGTTTCTTAAGGTCCTTTATGGGCAGCGCTTCAGATTCCAATAATGCCTATCAAAAGATGCTGAGTCTACGAGATTTGAAATATAGAGTTTTATTGAAAAAGCACATGTCATTACGCTAAGGAATTAAAAGTTGTAAAGTAAAAATATAGATTCTAATGAGTTACCTAAAAGCCATCAAAAATCGATGGCTTTTTTCTTTTCTACAAGGCAATAACACGGTTGCAACTTTGAATAATAGGGGGAGCCATTGTAACCTTCCCTAAATCTCGGACTGGGTATCAATGTACATTATTCATTTAGTTAAATATTACTTCATCAAAGCAAGCTTGCTTTGATGAAGATTCTGCTTCTGCCTGTAAAGGTGTTATTCCTCCCAGAGCTTCATGTGGTCTATGACCGTTATAATCCTTCACCCATTCTTCTGCTAAAACCCTCACCTGACTAATGTCTTCAAAAAGATGAGCATTCAGGATGTCCTGCCTAAAGGTTCTGTTAAAACGTTCTATAAATCCATTCTGCATCGGTCTTCCCGGCTGGATGTATTGAAGTTCAATTTCTTGTACTCTACACCATTCACTGAGTTCTAAGGAAGTAAACTCTGGTCCATTATCTACTCTGATCTTCTCGGGCTTTCCATGTTCTTCAAAAGCTCTTTTGAGTACTTGGATCACTCCCATAGAAGGAAAAGTAAATTCTGCTTCCACAGCCACTGCCTTGCGATTAAAGTCATCCATGATGTTCAACACCCTGAACCTTCTACCACTCTCTCAGCTATCGCTCATAAAGTCCATCGACCAGCACTGATTGGGCTGTTCAGTTTGCAATAGCGGTTGCTTAACTCTTGCCGGGATCCGTTTCTTGGATCTTCTTCTTATATTCAGTCCTAACTTCAAATACACTCTTCTAATGGGTTTTCTGTTCCAATTATAACCCTCTAGGCGTAATCGTTGATGCATCTTGTCCTGACCTTCCTTTGGACGCAAGGCAGCCATCTCTAGGAGCTTGGTCATCACCTCAGAGTCATCTTTAACCGATTCATAGTAATACATGGACTTAGGAAAGCGGATGACTTTACACGCCCTGGTGATGCTAACCTCATAACTCTCATTCAGATAAGCAGCCACGTTTTGTCTCTCACCAGTGCTTACCACTTTTTTGACAAGACGTCTTTCAACATCTTGTTGTCCAAACTCACGTCTGCAAACATCTGTTTCAGCTTGCGATTCTCCTCCTCAAGCTCTTTTAAACGCTTCAGCTGCAAAGAATCCATTCCTGAATACTTCTTCCTCCAGAGATAAAAGGTGTTCTTGGATATCCCATACTCTCTGCAAATATCATCTGCTTTTCTTCCTGATTCATGCTGCTTGATCGCAGCAACAATCTGTGATTCTGTAAATCTTGACTTCTTCATAATAACTGGTTTAAAATTAATCCTTTTAACCAGTCCGAGATTTAGGGAAGGTTACATATAGCTTATTCCTGTAGTGGGATTATAACCAGCATACTTCAAATCAAACCTTGCCCAAAGTCAGTATGTGGTTTCATTATGTCCTTTTTTTTATAATATATTGTTAATTCGGTACAATATTACGCGTTTATCATTAATGTCTTTTTCTCTTAAGACTAATTCCACTCCGTATCTCCCAATTGATACCTTGTTAATACTGATTACAGCTCTACTTCGTAAAACCTTAAGGCTATCTGAATTTTTATTGTCTGGTAACTGCAGGATCTTATCAAGCTGGTCTTTTGTCAATAACTGCCCCTGTCGTGACAATAATTCAATTATCTGATTTTCTAAAGACTGGTGATTCTTATTGCTTGCGATGTTTTCTTTTATTTCTTTATTAAACAAAAGAAGATCTCTTTTGTATCGAAAAAAACCGAAAGCTCTATTTATGCTAAGACCTAAAAGAAAAGCTAATATAGACCACCTCCATATCGCACGTGTTAAGTTTTCTTTACCTGCTAAAGGTATTTCCTTGGGTTCTCCCAACAGTACTGCATCTTTAATGAGCTGATCAAAATCAAACCCTATGTATTCTTCTCTTTTATTCTTTATTAAAACTTGATTATTGTGAAAGAGACTCCACTTGGAAGAAATGACTTTTGTTTCAAAACTTTGATTGGCCAGCCAGTGGAATGAGAAACTGTTCTTGTCAAATACAACCACGCCCGAATCCCCTGTGAGTGCCTTTATCACAAAAAATATTGTGTAGTCTTTGAGATCAAAATATTTCAATTTTGGACCATCGATAAAAAATTGCGCCTTAGACTTTGCGAATGATATGAATTCACTAACATCATACCTACCCCAGACATAAGTCTTAAGGTCCAAAGTGTATGCGGAGTCATATTGGGAAGCAAATCGATCTTTAGGGAAAAATGAATAGATTCTATCCTCAGCTACTGATACAAAGTCAGAGTGAAGGTCAGTTGGTTGACCAGAGCCATATATTTTGTTCCAAGAACCCGTTACTTCATCAAAAACCAATAAGTCTGAGTGAGGCCTCCATAACCCATAGCCACCTAATGAATGTAATTTACCTTGGTAGAAGAAAAATCTTGTACCACAGTTAAAGCCCTTATTGTCGGAGGTGTAGAGGTTTTGCCATTTACTCTTTACCCATTTAAATACATCAAAATGACAACTGGCAGTTGCATAATAATCACCTTCATGATAAAGTACTCTAATCAAACCAAAGTTGTCTTTAGTTATGGGTAGAATGCTTAGCCCCTCTAACATGTCATTGGAAAGATAGTCACTTAATCCTGGGTCGTTCTGATTATCGCTGAGACCTTGCTTTTCGATCATCAAATAATCAAAAGGTTTGATGTTTTGGGTGTTGACCCCAGAAGAATCGCCTTGTTCATTTGGGTCATCCTTTGATTGATCATTACCTTTTATCTGGAAGCTTAGGGGCTCTTCTGAAATGGGTTCACTGAATACTGTAAATGGAAAAACAATAATTGAACAAATTACAGTTATCAGAAACAATTCTCTTTTCATAGCAACATAATTTAATCAAAAAGAACAATTCAACTCTTAGGTCATTTTGACAGAAAAAGTTAGCTAAATTAACCTCTATGGATAAAATGGTAACAATAAATTTATGTAACACATAAATATTACCTATTTTAATTCTGCCCCTCTAGCTTGTAATTGGTTAGGTACTTACAAACAACAGTCACAATCCTAAAATCATCTGAATACATCTAGTACTTATCCTTTCTTATGCAGGACTTTGCTCGGATTGAGTTTAATATAATTATACTGCCTGAGAGTTAGAAACAATTCCAAAAAAACTACATTCATTCAGTGTTCATTTAAAAATCTCCTGAAGGAATGCTTTACCTCATAGGCAGTGTAAGCTTCCCTTTGGTTTGATCCATTTAAAATGAGAGTTTTAAATTTATCAAGCTGCATATTCCACAGGTGTTTTGTTACCCAGAGCCTGATGTGGTCTGTTATAATTATAATCTTTCATCCATTTATGGATATTTTCTCTTGCCTGTTTTCAAGTAAGACAGATAAACAGGTAAAAAAATTTAAAGGTACCACATCAGTTTTAAATAAGCGCATTGTACTTATGATTTGAACCTAAATATTAATTTATACTTATTTTAAAATCCCATGTATAAGCTGTCAAAGCATTACCGCTATTTGAGTATTCATTTTTTTGATAGATACCAAAAAAATGAAGAATATTATTATCGAGATAAGGGTGTAGGTAAGATGGAGTAGGGCCTTCGAAGGTTAAATCCTTTTCTTGATAATAATCGAAAGTGGCATCACCATTATTGAGCCAAATGAGTTTATTAAGTTTGACTCCTATTGAACCTTCAAGATTCCATTGTTCTGGATTTATTCTCAAATCACTTTTATAACCATACCCGTTCAATAAAATGTCATCATACCCATCGTTATTAGCATCGAAGATCTTAAACTCTTGGAAATCCAAATTCTCAAATTCATGTGAGAATTTGGGTGAAAAACTACCATCCCCATCATTTACCCATACTTCAAAGCCTCTTTTCCCATCTTCTCGCGCTACAACGATATCATCTTTATTATCATTATTCAAATCTTTACAGATAATAGAAGTAGCACCTTTACCAAAAGTGTAAAAATTAGGCTCATTACCTTGGAAAGTCAATTCAAACTTTCCCGTAGACACATCAAATTTATAAACTCTAATTTCATGGTCATCTGAATCGGGTATGCTTCCGCCACCATAATCTGCAGTAACAATCTCTGCTAAACCATCTTTATCAAAATCGTGGAAATCTAATGCAAAAGGCATTGGTCCCTCAAAATTCAGGATTTCATCTCTTCTTTCGAAAGAGCCATCTGACTTTTGTAAAAAAATATTTATACCGCTATGATTTATTCCTGGAGACCCTCCAGCATCTTGTAAGCCGTCGCCATTTAAATCACCTGAAGTAGTCCCATGAAAAAACCCTCTAGTTTCATCTTGATTTACTCTCCTCCAATCTAGGTCACCATTTTGTAAGATTTCTGCAGTCCAAATGTCAGCACCCCACTTAGTAATGTCATCCCCAAACTCATTGCCATCTCCCACCGTAATGAAATTATCTAGGACTTTAAAATTACGCGGGGCCCAAAACTCAGATTCATAATATACCTTATGAAACCCCCACTTATCATCTACTTTTTTTAATACAATACTGGGAGCAGGCGCAACATCATTAATACTATTGTAATCGAAAATAAACTCCCCATAAATTGTCCCAAAAAACAGAAAAAAATTATCTCCCGAAGAGGATGCATAATGAGTATAACCTGTAGGATCAGATATTGTAGATTCAATGTATTTTTTATCAGGTATGTTTGGAGCTTCAATCAACGTTACATTGCTGTAAACTGTAATATCATCTTCCATTTGTTCCTCAACATCTGGTGCTTCAGCATCATCAGCGCATGAGCAGAATAATGCGAAAAGAAGGTATTTTATATATTTGTTCATTTCTATTTCAATGTTAGAAGTGACTAATTTTAACTTGCATTCATGAGCATATTTTTCCTTCAAATGACTACTATTGAATATGAAGGTTGTGTAATCCGTCTCCAAATGTTCTACAAAAAATAGGTAAACGACATAAATCAAAAAGATAACAGCGTAATTCGAGTAACAACAGATGTTACCTATCCTAATACAGCGTGCAACCAATACCCACCAGCTGTAAAGTCACCTCACTTTTCCAGCTAAACCACCAAAACAACTGACGGCTTAAACTAACTCCAATGAATAGATCCATCTCATTCATTAAATTAAAAGAGAGATAAATAAGAGTAATATGGTTTAGATCAGTTATTGTAATTTTTTGGGTTATATATACACATTACAGTCAGTCCCCGATGAGGAAAGACGATATTTTTTGAGGCAGGGGGGTGCAATTCTCGATGAATTGTGCGGAGCTTTTTCCATTTTTACGTCGACTTCTCTCCCAGATATTTCAGGCACTTAGGCAGAAAAATTCAGGGGTTTTAGGGGGGGAGGTATTTGAAAAAACAAAATTTCGCAGTTAAAACTGTCCCCCAAAGTGTCCCCGAAAAATAAAAATCCCTCAGTAAAATAAATACTGAGGGATTAAAGTAGTCCGTAGGGGAATCGAACCCCTGTTGCTGAGATGAAAACCCAGTGTCCTAACCCCTAGACGAACGGACCTTATTAGGGAGTGCAAATATAGATGTCGGTATTTATTTTGCAAAAGTTTCTGCATTAAAAAATTACAATCGTTTGCTATCGGACTAACTGAGGCTTAGCATGATTTATATTTGAAAAGGAGCGTAGCTTTCTTAGCTTTACGCCTCCTAAAAACAACCCTTTAAACCGTTAAGGATTATGTCTAAGACAAGAGTAGCGATTAATGGTTTTGGAAGAATCGGAAGATTAACTTTCAAAGCATTATTACAAAAAGAAAATATTGAAGTAGTTGCGATCAATGATTTGACTGACACTACTACCCTAGCCCATTTATTAAAATATGATTCTGTTCATGGCAGATTCAATGGTACTGTCTCTGCTACAGCTGACGGTATTGTTGTAAATGGTAAGGAAATTAAAATATACGCTGAAAGAGAACCAAGAAATCTTCCTTGGGGAGAACTTGGTGTTGAAGTCGTTCTAGAGTCAACTGGTTTCTTCTTAGACGAAGCTGGTGCTGGACAACATTTAGAAGCTGGCGCAAAAAAGGTAGTGATATCTGCACCAGCCAAAGGAGGAATACCTACAGTAGTCCTTGGTGTGAATGACGATACCATGACTGGTGAAGAGACTATCCTTTCAAATGCGTCTTGTACAACTAACTGCTTAGCTCCAATGGCTAAGGTGTTAGACGATGCATTCGGTATCGAGCACGGTTATATCACTACTGTTCACGCATATACTTCTGATCAGAATTTGCAAGATGCGCCTCATAAAGATTTGAGAAGAGCTAGAGCAGGTGCTTATTCAATCATTCCTACCTCTACTGGTGCTGCCAAAGCTGTTGGTCTTGTATTGCCTCACTTAGCAGGTAAATTGGATGGTATCGCAATGAGAGTTCCTATTCCTGATGGTTCATTGACTGACCTTACAGTTGTTTTGAAGAAGCCAGCTACTAAAGAGCAAATCAACGCGGCTATGAAAGCTGCTGCTGACGGTCCAATGAAAGGTATCATGGAGTACACTGAAGATCCTATTGTATCAATTGATATCGTTGGCAATCCTCACTCTAACATCTTTGATTCTCTATTAACTTCTGCGCAAGGAACGTTGGTGAAAGTTGTAGGATGGTACGACAACGAAGCGGGTTACTCTAACAGAGCTGCTGACTTGATCGAAAGAATCGCTAAATAAGCAACGCACAAAATATAGATTTAAAAAGCCTCGACTAGTCGAGGCTTTTTTTGTTCATCCAATTTTAATCTTTTCTTAATCTAAATCCAGTGGAACTACTTATGCTTTGGTGTAGTTTTACAATCGAAATGACAGACTCAAGTCGCTATAAAACGAGGCAATTATAATGTAAGACAGCCCTAAGTCGTAAAAAGAGGTCATTAAGAAAACCGCTCGATTTGAGGGGTTATTTTTTTGACCAATCCTTCCTACTCTACTTTCAAACTCGTCTTTTTCAGAATCTCGGTTGCTCGAAAAGTCATATCACCCGCCTGCAAGATCTTCATCTTAAGCTGGGCATTATAATCTGGGTTTTCTCTGAGAAAATCATTAATCAATTGGGCAGCGCTCTCGGTATTATGATTGCCTAAGGTTTGGTCTAGCCACCTTTTCGGAAAGAAGATATCTCCTGTGACTTGAATCTCCTGTAAAAGCTCTAGGCTCTCGGTAATATATTTCTCCGACTCTTCTCTTCTCAGTGGGTGATATAGGTAACCTAAGCCGCCTAAAACCCACGATTCAGTTTCGCGGTTCTTCTCATCCTTCAATGAGGCGAAAAACTGATCGCGTACTTCAGTTTTAGCCGACAAGGCCGGAAGCAAGAATTCGAATCGTTTCTTGCTATCGGGGTTCTTGATATTTTGAACTTGCTCTTTCAAAATTTCTTCTGACCGCTCAGGCATTTTAATCGCTAATTGCCCAGCTAACGAGGTCATATCGGTCTCTGAGAGATTTAGACCTCTCACTTTGGCGTTATTAGTTCCTCGCCAAATGTTCAACAGCCTATCGAGATTACCTTGAGTGATGGTCACATTTCGGAAAGCATTGAAGAAGATTTTCTTGACTGAAGGGTCTTCCGTTTTATCATTCATTACATGATAAAGTGTGCGCTCTAAATCAGGAGCGATACTTTGGCGTTGTTCATCCGTGAGAAGATTCCAATAGACGTTATTCAATTGGCCTAACATTTGGTTCAGTAGCAGCTGGTTTTGTTCTTTCACTACCATCCATTTGATCAATTCAACGTAGCGCTCAGGACTATACTGTCCTTCTTTTCCATAATTATCAGGCTCTAACAGATTCTCGTAAAGGTTAACAAGCACTGAACCTTTTTCAACTTCACTCAACTCATCCCACCTACTTTGAAGCAGTTGGTAGTTCGCAGGAAAGAGCCCATAGCCGATTCCATCAGCATTTGGCAAAGCCTCAAAGGATTTCCAATTTGATTTGATTTTTACCGTATAGGGTACCTCGTTTGAATACAGTAATTCTTCCCTCTTTTCTGATCTTTCAAGGCTATAAATATTCATTTTTAGCGCTTGCGCCCAAACCCTCTCTCCTTCAGGGTCCCGCTGTGCCAGCGTTACTCGCACTTGATTGTCTATTTTCTCTGCTGACAGATCAAAGTGTGGTCGGCCAGGAGTATTTACCCAAACATCACTCCATTTATTCAAATCTTCCGGTGTCCTTTTATCTAAAATCTTTATCAGGTCAGGCCAAGTTGCATTCTTATTCGAAAAAGTCGATAGGTACTCACTCATACCGGCCTGAAAGTCTTCTTCTCCCAACATAGACTCTAGCTGGCGCATCATGATGGGTGCCTTATTGTAAATAATTGCTCCATACATTTGCCCCGCCTCTTTTAGGTTTGGCAAGTACTGCCTGATCGGATTAGCCCCTTTTGTGCGATCCACAGAATAAGCGGATGGATAATGTCTTACTAAGAAATTAAGGTCGTGGTTAATGTCTGGGAAACTTGGATTTACCATCTTAGCCGCCATAAAATTGGCAAAGACTTCTTTGGTCCAAACATCATTGAACCAATCCATTGTCACTAAATTTCCAAACCACATGTGCGCTACTTCGTGCGCAATAAGGCTAGCCCTGCCCAATAGCCTAGTCTGTGAAGGATCCTCGTCTAGCATTAATGAATTAGCCCGATACTGAATGGCACCAACATGCTCCATTCCGCCATACTGAAAACTTGGGATTAGAGCAAAATCAAGTTTTTTGAATGGATATTTAATCCCTGTATACTCTTCTAGCCATTGCAATGAGGCAGCATGTAAATAGAAAATAAGGTCAAGATTTCGTGCTACTTTCTGCTCATCACTTTCACGATGGAGCATGGTCATTTCTCTTCCCCCAACAGTTTTGTTCACCACATCAAATTCACCTGCTACGAATGAGAACAGGTATGTGCTAATCAAGTCTGACTTATAAAACTGATAGTTCTTACGTCCGTCCTTGACAGAAGCCTGTGCAATTGGACCGTTGCTGATGGCTGACCAATCGGCTGGCAGATCAAGTACAAGCTCAAATGTGGCTTTTAGATTAGGTTGATCAAATACTGGAAAAGCTGTTCTTGCCCTATCTGGAACAAATAGCGTATAAAGAAATTCTTCTTTCCTATTTAAAGAAGTTTCACCTGCGAAGAAGTTTATCTCTACTTGATTGAAACCTACTTTAAGATTTTCCTTCTTAAGGATAATATGCTCCTCCTCTATTAGAAGCTCCTGACTTTTCCCATTAACAATCAGTCCTTTCAGTAGCTCAGGACTCTCTTTAAAATCAAGCTGTAAATCTTGTGAATTGTCTTTTAGGTTGAAGGTTAAATCCTCTAAGGCTTGAATTTGTTGATTAAGATTATCTGGGACCCTGAATTCCAGCTTATAGTTAATGATTGATAAAACTTCCTTACGGTACTCGGCTAACTCAATCGACACACCTGCTTCAATAGCCAGTTTATTCTTGTCGGCACAAGCAAAAAGTGTTACTAGGAGAATTGAAATTGCAAGGCTCTTCTTAAACATATCAAATAAGGATTAAGTCTTTTCTTAGTTCTGGTGGTATACCGAAGTTCTCCCCCATAAAATCGTCCATTTCGTCTTTCGTTTGCTTGGAAAGAAGCCCACTCATTTCTTCCATTGCTAGTCCCCCAATGATAAATGGAGGCATAAAATTCGTCACAAGGCGATCTCCTTTGAAGCATGCACCCATTTGAAATTCGGTCATTTCATTTTTTGGAGTGCCTTTGATCATACATTGCGAAAGCCATTTTTCAGGATCATTCGGATGCTCTTCAATGCGCTTTTGCATTGCCTGAAAGTCAGTATTCATCATCATATACTCCGATAAATTCGCCATGCTTTCGGCAGACATCTGATCCTTCATATTCTCATAGCAGGTAGAGCAAACAGCATATTCAAAAAGCACTTCAGTTTTCTGAAATGAGGGATACTTTTTAAATACCTTTTCTATCATATAATACCGATCGCCTGCTAATAGGTCATACTCACACTGAACACAGTGGGTAAGCGGTGCCTTTGTATCGCTATTCAAAAAAATATCAGGTATTGGAAGCCCTTCTACACTATTACCCTCTTCTCTATACTCTTCCATATTACTTCTTATCTACTATGGTGGATGCTGCCTGCGCTGCGGGGAAAATGATCGTATCACTAATGTTTACATGTGCTGGTCTAGTTACTATAAATCGAATCAAATCAGCTACGTCATTTGGTGTCAATGCATCAAATCCTTCATAAACTGTCTTTGATCGGTCAGCATCTCCTTTAAACCGAACCATCGAAAACTCTGTCTCTACGAGTCCTGGACATACTTGTGAAACTTTCACTCCAGTCCCATTTAAATCCATTCGCATACCATTATTGATCGCGTCTACCGCATGTTTAGAGGCACAGTACACATTCCCTCCTGGATAAGCTTCTTTTCCAGCTATGGAGCCAAGATTCACAATATGACCTGAGCCTTTCGCAACCATCCTAGGCAACAGTGCTTTTGTGACATAGAGCAATCCTTTCACGTTGATATCGATCATTGCATCCCAATCGTCTACATCACCATCTTGAATTTTTGACAAGCCATGCGCATTCCCTGCGTTATTTATGAGTACATCAATAGATTTCCATTTTTCCGGAATGCTGTTGATGGCTTCTTCGACACTTTTTCTGTCCCTGACATCAAAGGATAAAGCTAGCGTGTCGACATCAACTTCAGCGGACAGCGTTTCTAACCTTTCAGCCCTACGACCACAAATGATCAGGTTATATCCCTCTTTGGCTAACAATAACGCTGTAGCTCTACCGATACCAGAAGTTGCTCCTGTAACGAATGCAATTTTGCTCATTTTCATCTAGATTAATGAGTAGTGAATTTAAAATAAAATAGCCAATTCGGAATGAAAAGATTCCCTAGTCGGAGAAATGAAAGTATAAGGTGAAATTATGCGTATTGATACGCGTCAGTCCGTTGTGAAATATATTGTCCTGAGGGTTCAGAACGTTCATTAAGCCCCTTGCATATCTTAATTCTGGCGAAAATTTAAAAAATGCAAAATAGCGTTCGAGACCAAAGCCAACCTCCACTTTAATATTCGCTTTTCTAATTTCTAGTTTGTCCAAACTTGTCACTACATCTTCCTTACCCGAGCGAATTGAACCACTCACTCCGGCTATAAGGTACATGCGTGAGTTATTTCGTCTAATAGACCTGTACTTCACAAAGACCCCCGGTTCTATCCTAGTGCTTTCCACCAATTGCGCATCGACTGTTCCATCTGTATATTGATAATTGACGGTACTTTGATATAAGCCAATTTTAACTGGCACAACTCTTATTGACACTTGATCGGCAAGCCTTAGATTGACCATAAAGCCAAGGTCGAAGCCAGCATTAGTTTCAGAAGTAACTGAGCTAATCTGGTCGTATTCTGGCGTGTCAAATCGATCTGAATATTTGATGCCATAACTGTTGCTATGGGCACCGAGCATAAAACCATACTTGAAGGTTTTCTTGTCACTTTCAACCCTATGCATAGTTACCCCAGCCTTACGCGTTTGAGCGCTTACCTGAAGTATTGAAAAGAAAAGTAATAAGGCAATTATTTTACCCCGATGTAAATCGAAGCTATGCCAAATGTCAAAGGTTTGCATTCAGTCTTTTTATATCCAACCTCACTAAGAATGTCCAAAAAATTCTGACCATCCGGAAAAGCATCTACCGACTCTGGTAGATAAGTATATGCCGATTGATCCTTAGATATTAATTTTCCAATCACCGGAAGAATCGACTTAAAATAAACACTGTAAAGTTGCTTCATTGGAAATTTACGTGGTCTTGAAAATTCAATAATCACGGTCTTACCACCTGGTTTTACCACACGATGCATATCGATTAGGCCTTGCTTCAGGTTTTCGAAGTTCCTTACACCAAATGCAACGATGGCAGCATCAAAGGTATTGTCTTCAAAAAGCAGCTTTTCACTATCGCCCATCTGCATGTCGATGATATGATCGATCTTTTTGCGCTTCATCTTCTGCTTACCCATTTCGAGCATGCCCGAAGAAATATCTACACCTACAACACGGTCTGGATTTAAAGCGAGCGCCTCGATCGCAAAGTCACCGGTTCCAGTAGCGATGTCCAGTATTTGCTTGGGTTGGTCTGCCTTCAGTAACTTGATGGCCTTTTTTCTCCACAAAATATCTATCCCTAAACTCAGGAAGTGATTTAAAAAATCGTACCGGTGGCTGATGTTATTAAACATCTCAGCTACCTGTTCTTTTTTTGTGGTTTGCTTTTCTTTATAAGGAACTACGGACATCGTTAATTCAATCTGGTTGCAATAATACAAAGGAAACAGAGTGATTACATTAATTGTTAGAAAAAGCTAGCATTAAAAAAGGCCCAACTCTAATGAGCAGGGCCTTCCTTTACATAGAAGTCGCTTATGCGATTTCTACTAATTCAATATCAAAAACTAAGTCTTTTCCGGCTAAGTCATGATTTGCATCAATGACAACTACGTCATCTCTAACTTCTTTTACTTTCACTGGCACTTGCTGACCATCAGCTTGGCTCATCGCTAATTGCTGGCCTACCTCTGGGTTCATGTCTGGCGGCAAGTTAGTTCTTGGTACATCAATGATCATATCTTCTCTTGCTTCACCGTATGCTTCAGCAGCAGGAATCTCTACTGTTACTTTTGCACCTTCACTCATTCCATCCACCGCAGCATCAAATCCTTTGATCATCATTCCTGCTCCTACTTCAAACTCCAATGGCGCTCTTCCTTCAGAAGAATCAAAAACAGTCCCGTCAGTTAACTTTCCTGTATAATGAACTTTTACTTGGTTACCTTTCTTTGCTACTTGCATATCGCTTTACTAAATTAAAATACTTTCAAAGGCGCAAAGATATGGGTTTAAAAGAGAAACAAAAAAGGAGCTTTTGAAGGAGTTGATTAACTTTGCCGAATGTTCGACAAGGCGGAGTTTATAATAAGCAATACAGATTATCAAAAATGCCCAGCGCCCGATAAACCGGAGTTCGCCTTTATCGGTCGATCGAACGTGGGGAAATCCTCCCTAATCAACATGATGACGGCTCGTAAAGGGCTTGCAAAAACATCTGGTAGCCCTGGGAAAACACAATTGATCAATCACTTTTTGATTGATGAGAGTTGGTACTTAGTAGATTTGCCTGGGTATGGCTATGCAAAGACGAGTAAAAAGAATAGATCTGCTTGGGAATTAATGATTCAGGATTATCTATTGAATCGTGAAAACCTTCAAATCGTTTTCGTATTGATCGATTCAAGATTGGAACCACAAAGGATAGACATTGAATTTACACAATGGCTTGGTGAAAGTGGAGTTCCGTTAGCACTCGTATTTACGAAAGCCGACAAGCAATCCATGAATAAATCCCAACAGTCTATAGCCAAATTCAAAAAAGTAATGAAACAAACGTGGGCGGACCTTCCAATGATCTTTTTATCCTCATCTGAAACAGGGTTAGGAAAAGCCGAGTTGTCCGAATACATAGAACATATTCTTGAAAGTTGAGTTTTTCTTTGATTTAAGAATCAGGTTAGATTTACTTTGAGCCATTATTGAAACAGCGCATTTATGAAGTTTGAAGAAATAGCATCCGTATCTGGAAAAGGCGGATTATTTAAAGTTTTAAAACCTACCAAGAACGGTGTGATCTTAGAATCACTTGACGGCAAGAAGTCAAAACTAGTCGTTGGAGCTGATGCTCAAGTTTCCATTCTAAGCGAAATCTCCATTTACACTAATACCTCTGAAGGGGCAACGCCATTGAATGAGGTAATGCAAAAAATTCATGCTGAATTCGAAGGAGACACTGGTCTCGACAAGAATTCTGATGGGGATGAACTGAAGTCTTTCTTGAAGCATGTGCTTCCAGACTATGATGAAGACAGAGTATATACGTCTGACATCAAGAAACTTGTGACTTGGTACAATCTATTGGCTAAGATAGCTCCAGACTCTTTTACAGCAACTGCTGAAGCAGGAGAAGAGAAAACAGAAGAGTAGACCACCATTAGTTGTATGAGCGAGCACAGCGACTTAATCAACAGCCTCACCCTTTTTGAAAAGGAATTCCAACTTGAGAAGTCCTATCTCAACCTTCAAGCAAAAGAAGAGATCAGTTATGACCAAGCTTTCCTTATGATTGTGCGCGTGGTAGAAGATCTATTGAGCAAGGACTTCAATGGGTTGATCAATGTTCTTTACCGAATTGATATCTCAGAAGAGAAGTTGAAAGGTGCCTTGGCATTATCAAATGATAATCCCGCGTCAGTAATCGCTAAAATGATTTTAGATCGACAATTACAGAAAGTAGCCCTACGGAAGAAATATTCTTCTTAAAGTGTCGAGGCTTCTTTAACCATTTCCTTACTCCCTACGAAGAATGATACTCTTTGATGTAATGAGGTAGGTTGAATCTCCATGATCCTGTTAGTCCCGTCTGTTGCCCTACCACCTGCTTCTTCGGCAATAAATGCCAAAGCATTGCACTCATACATTAAACGCAGCTTACCGTTTGGTGCTTTTGTTGTAGAGGGATAAATGTAGATACCGCCTTTTAGCACATTCCTATGAAAATCAGCCACTAAAGATCCAATGTACCTAGCGGAGTATTCACGTTCCTTACAAGTCGCTATATAATCTTTTACTTTTTGAGGAAACGAACCAGAGACACCCTCGTTAACCGAGTATATCGAACCCATTTTCGGTATCGTCATGTTCGAGTGTGAAAGTATATACTCTCCTAATGAGGGTTCATACGTAAACCCATTCACTCCCTTACCAGTGGTATACACAAACATGGTGGATGAGCCATAGAGAATGTACCCTGCTGCTACCTGATCTTTACCGGGTTGTAAAACATCTTCTGACTGCACTGGGCTACCCATTGGGGAAACTCTTCGGTAGATCGAGAAGATAGTTCCTACGGAAACGTTGACATCAATATTGGAGGAGCCATCTAGCGGATCTATTGCCACGATGTATTTTGCTCTTGGGTTGTTGAGGTCAATAACATCTTCAACTTCTTCAGAAATAATAGCAGCAACCTCGCCACCTTTCTTCAAAGCTCTTGTAAAACGTATGTCGGCTGCAACATCTAAGTTTTGTTGTGTTTCTCCCTGTATATTTTCCGCACCATAGGAGCCCGTAATCCCAGCTAAACCCGCTCGATTGATTTCACGGTTAACTACTTTCCCAGCGTAGGCTAAGTCTCTGATTAGCTGAGACAACTCTCCGCTTGCAAAAGGAAAATCCTCTTGGTTTCTCATGATAAATCGGTCGAGATTAGAGCCAACAGGCAATGCAATTCTCGAATTTTCCGCTTTTCCCATAGGTATATGTAATTTGTTTATCGGAAATCGTTAATAACTTGCAGCGAAATTACTAAAATATATACACGTCCCTTGAAAGTATTTAAGTTTGGTGGCGCATCTGTAAAAGATGCAGATTCAGTCAGGAACATGAGCAAGATTATTCAGGCTTATCAAACTGACAAATTAATCGTGGTTGTTTCCGCAATGGGTAAGATAACCAATGCCCTTGAAGAGCTCCTAAGCTTGACTATGGAGGAGCGAGAAGTAACTACGCCACTAGAGGCAATAAAAGACTTCCATCAAACCATTATCAATGACTTGGGCATTTCATCAGATGAAGTGCTGAAGAAAGATATTGCTGAGGTTTTTGAGCAGTTAGAGAATGGACTAAATGAGTTCAGCTCAAGCATGGGGTACGACTACATGTACGACCAAACCGTCTCTTTAGGAGAAATTCTTTCGACAAAAATCATAGCCAGTTATTTAAATAATCAAGGTATTGCGGCATCATGGTTGGACGCAAGAAAAGTAGTCAAGACAGATAGTTTACATAGACAGGCTATAGTAGATTGGGGCGCCTCTCAGGCAATGATCAAGTCCCAAATTAAAAGGTCTATTGAAGAAGGGATCGTAATTACGCAAGGATTTATTGGTAGTAATTCTGATTTCAAAAGCACCACACTGGGACGAGAGGGCAGTGAT
>Ga0209138_1001702_pt1 | contig 18201 bp, 17 predicted proteins | sample SaaInl3SG_22_DNA_FD_184645 | JGI IMG/M metagenome (GOLD analysis project Ga0209138, IMG submission 184645) | Marine microbial communities from expanding oxygen minimum zones in the Saanich Inlet - ESP_153SG_22_DNA (SPAdes) (version 2) | ecosystem: Environmental > Aquatic > Marine > Intertidal...
AGGGAGACAATCGATACGTTCAGGGTATTGCAAACATTTCAGACTACTACACAAAGGCCGAAGCAAATGCTTTCCTTGCCCCAATTCCAATTACATACTTAACTATTGCAGAAGCAGACACAAGAAGCCTTATAACAGAAAATGTTCAAACTGCTAGCTACACACTTCAGCTTTCAGACAGGAACAAGGTTGTCGCAATGAACAATGCAGCCGCAGCAGTTGTAACGGTTCCAACTCACGAATCAATGGGCGAAAACCCATTCCCCATAGGAAGCATTGTGAACGTTTACGCTATGAGTAATCAAACAATTACCATCCAGGGCGCAAGTGGTGTTGATGTCCGTAATGCCGGTCAACTTTTTGAAAGATATGTTGAAGTTTCCCTTCGTAAAAGAGCAAACAACGAATGGGTAGCTTCCGGTAACATCATTCCAGTTTGACACTTTTATAAAAAGGTGTTATCCTCTTTGGATATGTTTTTTAGGACTGCGTCAGCCCTGACCCTATCGCTAGCCATCATAGGCATTCCGCAAGTGGGGGTAGCCAGTGAGCCAGATTTTGAAATTGAAACTACAGATATATTTCTGGACGAAATGAATTTTTATCAAAGATCCTTTACTGTTGTGTCAAACTATAGCCCTAAAGTCAATAGAGTTAGTCCAATTTCTATACCCCAGATGGTTTGGCCAACAGATGACAATAAAATTTCTAGCGAATATGGCTGGAGGCAACGCCCCTGCAAATCCTGCTCCTCAGACCACAAAGGCATTGACTTTGTTCCAGGACGCGGAGAGCCAGTTTACGCAGCAATGGATGGAATAGTTGCTAGGGTAGAGTATCGTGGAGGATTTGGCCAGCATGTTTATATTGACCACATTGCAAACTTTAACGATGAAGTCTTTGAAAACTGGAGAACTGTTTATGCACATATGGAAGCTGAAACTACACCAGAAAATTTGCGGGTAGGCTCACTTGTAAAGGCTGGAGACATTATTGGTACCGTTGGAAGCACAGGCACTTCGACCGGAGCCCACCTTCATTTTGAATTATTTGTAGATGGAAAAAATGTTGATCCAGAAAAATATCTTCTGATGTATACTAATCAATGATATAATTTAAATATCATGTCTACTTATAATGTTGGAAACATTCCCCCGCAGATTGTATGGACAATTGTTCGCGGAGACTCTGCTGTATTTAAAGTTTATGTAACAGATGACGACAAGCAGGCCCTAGACCTAAGCACCTGGACCATTGACTTAGAGATTAGAAGAGGTTCAGACTTAATTGTTGCCGTAGAGCCAGCCCCACTTGATTCTGATGAGACCGGATACTTCACTGTAAAACTTTTGCCAGAGCACTCAGAAATTCTTCAAACAGACGACCTGTTTGACATTCAGCTTTTTGATGGTGGGGAAACAGTTTGGACAGTTGCCCAAGGTGCCATAGTTATGGTTGAAGATGTAACGGGGGCACCCTCTGGTGATTCCTAATGGCCTCGTCTAAAATAATTTATGATCAACCAATCAATGTCAAAGACATTTCTATATCAAAAAACTACCCAGCTAAAATAGAGTCTTCTTCTGGGTCAACTAAAGTATTTGATGAGCCCTTACAGGTTAGGTCCATAAAAGAGTCAAACTTTTATAACGCAAAAGTTGTCAATAGCAAAAGAACTGTAAAAGTTAGCCAGAAACTTCCCTTCTATGTCAGGTTTGAAAACATTGTTATGGTTGGCTACGGCCCCTCTAATCCAGCCCCTATTGGCGTTGCCGTAATTGGGGGAAATAACTGGATTCTTTAATATCTAATTAAACAATAATGTTATAATTGTTTATATGACAAGGTTAGATGTTGAAGTAATTAAGTCTAGGTTCGAAACTGGCGACAAGCCAAACGGACAAGACTTTATCGATCTTATCGATACCTTGGCAGCTAACTCCACCGACCTAGGGTCTGACGGAAATAATGAGTTAGAGATTACCGGAATTGAGAACGAAACGGTAATTGATACAGTTTCTGTAACAGAGTGGAGAATGGTTAAGTACCTTGTTTCTTTGTCTAAAACTTCTGACGGAGATAATAAGTATTATGCAACCGAACTTAGCATCCTGATTGACGGAACATATGTAAATGTGTCGGAATATGGGGTACTAGACAATGATGGGGATATGGGAACCATTAGTGTCTCTAGGAATGGAAATAATCTTGAACTCAAGGTTACTCCCAATCCAAGTATTAGGCCAATAACTGTGCGTTACGCACGCATGGGACTAAAGGCATAGATATCAATAAGGAGATGATATGGCAACCGTAAATAAAGACTTTAGGGTCAAGCACGGACTCGTAGTTGAGGGTACGACAGCAACCGTAAATGGTAGCAACGTACTAACCGAGGCCTCAACAACATTCCTCAACAACATTATTAAAGATCAGTCTGGTGACCTGTTAGCAAATGCTACCCTAACTAACCTAACAATTGGTTATGACGATGTTACTAATGCACTCACCATTACCGCTGAAAACGGTGTAGCAGATTCGGACACTGACGATCTTGCTGAAGGTACCGTAAACCTCTACTTTACAGACGCTCGTGCAGTGGCTGCTGTAGAGAATGGAACCTTTAGCTCTATTCAGGTAGACACAATTACAACTGGTAATGGCCAGCTGCAGGTCGATGATGGAGTTATTATTTCTTCATCTCAAGGCAATGCATACATTACTGTAGATGGCAATACGCTAGCTACCGAGGGATACGCCGACCAGGCTGAAGCAGATGCAATTACTTCATCCAACAGCTACACCGATGGCCGCGAAACAGCAATTACCGCAGCGTACGAGGCATATGCAGATCAGGCAGAGGCAGATGCGATTAGCTCTGCCAATTCATATACCGATGGTCGTGAAACTGCTATTACTTCTGCTTACGAAGCATACGCAGATACAGCAGAGTCAGATGCTATCTCTACATCAAATACGTATACCGATAACTTAATTGGTGACGGAACTGTAGATGGAACTGCTGGTAACACAGTAAAAGACCGTATTGATACAGCTGTAGCAAATCTAGTTAGCGGTGCTCCAGAACTTCTAGATACCCTAGACGAGATTGCCGCTGCAATTGCTGATGACGAGAACTTCTCAACAACAGTAGTTAGCGACATTGCTCAGGGTCTTACAGACGCAAAGGCATACACAGACACTCGTGAAACAGCTATCACAACTGCTTACCAGGGCTATGCAGATACAGCAGAAGCGGATGCTATTTCTTCAGCTAATTCTTACACAGATGGCCGTGAGACAGCAATTACCACAGCCTATGAAGCGTATGCTGACCAGGCTGAAGCAGATGCCATCGCTACTGCAGCAGCAGATGCAACAAGCAAGGCAAACACTGCAGAGTCTAACGCCAATACGTTTACTACAAACTCTATTGACGCACTAGACACTGACGACATTGAAGAGGGTGCAAACAACCTTTACTTCACTGATCAGCGTGCAGTAGATGCCCTAGAGGCTGTTGTTCCCAACTTCACAGAGGTTGACATCAACAGTGTTGCAAAGCAAGTGGCCGCAACAGCTAGCCTAGCAGATACTAACCAGACAGCTGTTTACTCTTTTGACTCAACAGCTTACAGGTCAGCAAAATTTGTTGTCAAGGCAGCTTACAGCACTCACACCGAAGTATCAGAAGTCATTGTAACTTTGGACACTTCTGATAACATTGCAATTACAGAATATGCCGTTGTGGGAACAAATGGAAGCCTAGGAACTATTACTGCCGGAATGGACGGTACAGACGTAGAGCTTCTATACACAGCTGGTTCTGCTAGCACCGATGTCTCGGTGTTTGGTACACTTATAGCATAAACATAACGTTACGGAGGTGGTAGCCCTTGGCTACAGATAGCAAAGACTTTAAGATCAAAAACGGTCTTATCGTTCAAGGCGCTACCGCCACCGTTAACGGTAACAATGTAATTACCGAAGCATCAAGTATCGCAGATATTTCTGATGTCGATACTAGCGGTGCTACAGATTCTCAAGCACTTGTTTATAATGCCTCTAGTGGAATTTGGATTCCTGGAGCAGCAATTGGTGGTGGTGGCGGGGGAAGCTATACAATTTCTGCTACCGCCCCACTGTCACCATCGGCAGGTGATGTTTGGTTTGACTCAACAGACGGACTGTCTTATATTTATTACAATGACGAAGATACTTCTCAGTGGATTGAGCTAAGTGGACCACAGGGTTTAATTGGAGAAGGGGTTGCAGATGGAGGAACCACCGGTCAAATACTTTCCAAAGCCTCTGATCAGAACTACGATACTCAGTGGCAAGATCTAGTTTTAGATAAAGCAGTTTCTGAACTCACAGACACCTCCATTGCTTCACCAACAGACGGAGAGTCCTTAGTTTACGACGGAACTTCTTGGGTAAATGAAGATGTTAGCATTCCTTACTCATCGTCAGAACCAACACCTGTGGCTGGAAAGCTTTGGATAGACTCTTCAAATGCTGCAGAGCCAGTCTTAAAAGTGTATAATGGTATAGATTGGATTCCTGTTTCCGGTAGCGGGGGTCTCGTAAACTTCTTCTTGATGGGGGCATAGATTGGCACAAACATACAAGGTTGCAGGGCAAGCTTACAGTGAACAGGTTTCTAGAACAGTAACCAATAAAGAGGTTTCAAACAATGTTGTCACCCTTACGACAAGCGTTGATCATAACGTTGTTGTTGGCCAATCTGTTACCGTTGCAGAAGAAGAGCAAAGTACGTCTGTAAGCAATAAGTCTCTAGCTAGCAATGTAGCCACGCTCACGGTTGGACCGCACAGAATTATTGCTGGTCAGTCAGTAACAGTAAACATTTCAGATGCATCATTTGACGGCACCCACACCGTCACATCAACAACATCAACAACAATTACCTATGACATTATTGCTGATAATGTTGACTCTACATCTGCTTCTGGAACAGTCAGTTATTTAGACCTAGCCTTTAACGGAACTTTCGTGGTAGATAGCAATCCAACTACAACAACTCTTACATACACCAGAGTCGCAGAAGACTTTTCTTCAGCAGCAGCAACAAACCTTACAGCGACACATATCCCCTGGAATATTGTAGCGACATGCCCGTCTGGCGTATCTATGGTTATAAGCAGCCTTATGATTTGTAATCAGTCATATGGTCCAGGAAGATATCAAGTTGCCGTAGCGGATAGCTTAGATTTTGAAAATAGAAACATTATTTTTTATAATGATGTCCTCGACACATCCGACACAGTTACAATTACTGGCGGTATTGTTCTTGATCCAACAAACAAGTATCTACTTGTAGCATCAGACATCGAGGGCGTTTCCTCTTCTGCCTTTGCTGTGGAGGTGTCTTAATGGCTGTAACTAGAAACAACTCTAACTCTCCACTACCCTATTTTGGACCACTCTCTGGAATTTCTGCGTATGCAAACAGGGGCGGAGAAATTTTTCACTATGTTTCAAATGGCACAAACCCAAACGATGTTTTAAATGCAACATACAGGGTTCATGTTTTTGACACAGTTGGAGAGCAGACAATAACTTTTGATAGGCCTGGTTCCGTTGATGTTGTTGTTATAGCCGGTGGAGGCGCAGGTGGTAATGGTTATGAAAGATATCAGCACGGCGGTGGCGGAGGTGCTGGAGGTCTTATTCAAACCTATGGTGTAGCCGTAGATATTGGATATACCGATATTTCGGTAGGTGGCGGAGGTATTGGAAAGTGGAATCACAGCGGAGAGCAAATTAAGGCAAGCGGAAGAGATTCTGCTTTTGGAGCCCTTTTAGCAATTGGTGGCGGGAGAGGCGCATCAAGAGGAGATATCTACAACACATCTCACTCCGGTGGTTCTGGTGGCGGCACAACTGATACAGCAGCACGAAATCCAGGTTCTGGAACTGTCGGTCAGGGACATTCTGGAGGATCTGCAGCTTCAGATTTCAACACGGCTGCTGGTGGCGGTGGCGCTGGTGAGCCAGGATCAAGTATTACTGTGAACACAGATCCTGGGCATGGCGGAGATGGGCTGGCTATCGCTTTTTACAGCAATAATGCAATATATTATTCTGGTGGCGGCGCAGGAAGTAAGCGAGACAACAACGGGGAGACTCCCGTAGGTGGCCTCGGCGGCGGGGCCAACGGAATTATAACCGGCGGAAACCAACACGGAATAAATGCAGACTACTATGGCGGAGGTGGCTCTGGAGGGGTTTCTGGTAGCAGCACTACTTGGACCCAGGGAGGATCTGGATACCAGGGTCTGGTTATGGTTAGGTATAGGATTGGATAATGGCAGTAAATAAAATTAAGCAGTACACCGGAACTTTTGAGTATATTTATACCCCGAGACGACCTGCGGCTTATGCTGCAGATGGTGGCAGTGTTAGCCTCTTTACATCAGAGCTTGGTGGCGGGGGCAGAAATGTTAAAGGTGCAACATACAGAGTTCATAAGTTTACAACCTCTTCTGATATAACTTTCAACCAAGCAGGTTATGTAGATGTGTTGATCGTTGGCGGTGGAGGTGCTGGCGGAGCTTCGTATAACCACGATATGGGCGGTGGCGGAGGTGCTGGTGGTCTCATTGAGCGCTATAACCATTATGTGGACGCTGGAACATATTCTGTTAATGTTGGAGCTGGAGGAACGCCCAGCAACGGTGCAAGCTTGTCTGCAAAAGGCTCAAATTCCTCATTCGGCAATATTGTTGCTTTTGGAGGAGGCCGAGGAGGAAACAGATATGCAACATATGACAGAACACATATGGCAGGTGGCTCTGGGGGTGGCGGTGCAGACAATAGCGATCTTGGCGCAGACGGTATATCAGGACAAGGTTTTAATGGAGGAAACTCCTGGGGAGATATTTCTGGCGGTGGCGGGGGAGCCGGAGGTTCTGGGGGGTCACCAATAGATGGGTTTGTAACTTGCTTTGGTGGTCAAGGAAGGCCAACTTATTTCGATAATGATTATGGAGATTGGATGGCAGGAGGCGGCGCAGGGTCCTATAGAAACGGCAAGCGAAACGAAAGAGGCATTGCCCTTGGGGGTCGCGGTGGTGGAGGCGACGGGGGGACAGCTGGCGATGGAGAACAGCGTCGAAACGGAAATCCAGCAACATACTATGGTAGTGGTGGGGCCGCAGGATACTCTAACACCACCCAGTGGAATAACGGCGGGGCTGGATATCAGGGGATTGTAATTGTTAGGTACCTTATTACATAGGTGATAAAATATGGCACTTAATTTTCCAGCAAATCCCCAAGATGGCGATGAATATGGCAAGTATGTCTATAATGCTGCTAAGAATGTTTGGAGTTCTTCCGCTACCCCGCCAAGATACCTTGTTTCTCAAAATGTTCCAGGTACCGCAAACAATGGCGATGTCTGGTTTAATACATCCACTGCAAGATCTTACATTTATTATGAAGATAGCGACAGCTCGCAATGGGTTGAAATTGGTGGTGCAGAGGGCGCTGTTGGAACCCCTTCAGAATTAGGAGATATTCCTGGAGTAGATCTGACTGGTTTGGCAGATGGCAAGACCCTGGTTTATGACGCTGCTAACTCTGAGTGGATTCCAGGAGAAGCTGGCGGCAAGTTTACAGTTTCTGACACTGCTCCCTCAGAAGCAGAAAATGGCGATACTTGGTTTAAGTCAGACGATGGAAAAACATACATTTACTACGTCGATGCAGACGGTGGGCAATGGGTTGAGATCGCATCAAATACCACGGGGTATTTAGACATTGGTCAACTTAATGATGTATCTATTGTTTCCCCCACAACAGGACAGGCTCTAACTTTTAACGGTACAAATTGGGTTAATGCTACCCCCGCTTCTACACTAGACTCTTTGACAGATGTTGATACTGCCGGCGTTGCCGATGGGCAGGCTTTGGTTTATGATTCTGCAAATAGCGAGTGGGTTCCAGGAAGCGCTGCTCCTAGTGGAGTAAATATAATTGATTCTGACACAATCAATGTTGATTTTTCTGACAACGTACCCCTGGAAACTAGGGCGGTAGCTGGAGATGTTACATTTACCGCTTCTAACTATACTGCTGGTGCCAAGAAAACGATATACCTTGAAGGCGATACTGTTTCTCGTAATCTTACTTTTCCAGCAGCTTGGAATTTTATTACAGACAAACCAACAGCTATTGGTGCTAGCAAAAACAATATCTTAGATCTTAATTCTTTTGGAACATCTGAATCTACCACTGTTGCTTTGTGGTTGGGTGCATCGTCATTTGAACCAATTACTGCGTCTGGCGGGACTGAGTCGGAAATTATTATTAGTGGTGTAACATACAAATTTCATAAATTTACGTCTAGTGGACTTTTAAATATATCAGGTCTTGGAGATGATGGATCTGTAGACTATTTGATTGTGGCCGGTGGAGGCGGAGGAGGTGCTGGGGGGTCTGGTGCGGCTGGAGGTGGCGCCGGTGGCATGCTTACAGCAAGCTCATTCTCCATAACAACTGGTCAGCATAATATTTTAATTGGTTCTGGTGGAGCACCAGTATCCAGTGGTTCGAACTCGTCATTTTATGGGTTTACCGCTATTGGTGGTGGACACGGCGGCAGCCAAAACGGCCCCAACGGTGCACCTGGTGGATCTGGAGGGGGCGCACCAGGTGGTGGCGGTTCAGGAACAGCTGGTACTGGCTATGGGTCGGGCACAAGCGGTCAGGGTAGTCGTGGTGGCACTGGCTGGTTCGAAAGTACAAAAGACGGCGGCGGCGGCGGCGGAGGCGCCAGCCAAATTGGTGGGGCTGGATCATCAAACTTAGGTGGAAACGGCGCGGATGGGCTAGCATGGATTGATGGTGTTACTTATGCTGGTGGAGGTGGTGGATCTTCTTATACTGGATCTATCTCTTCTGGTGGATCTGGAGGAGGCGGCGCTGGCGGCCTTGGTGGACCAACCCTTGTTGCTGGAATTAACGGTACAGATGGTCTCGGCGGCGGAGGAGGGGCTGGTAATGCGACAAACGGTGGATCATATGGCGGTAGTGGGGTTGTTACTATAGCATACCCAATAACGGACCCAAATTAAGGTAGAATATAGACATGGCACTTAACTTTCCAATCAACCCAGCAGATGGCGACACATATGAAGGATATGTGTATAACGCCACAGCAGGGGTTTGGAATTCAGACCCACATCAGATTGCATCTAGGTTCGTTACGTCCGCTACAGCTCCTTCTAGCGCCTCTGAGGGGGATGGATGGTTTGACACTAACACTGCAAAGAGTTATGTGTACTACGACGGGGTATGGGTACAATTAGGAGCATTTGGTACTGTTGATCTTAATCAGATTGCTGATGTTAATGTTGATTCCCCCGCAAATGGAGAATCGCTAGTTTACGACGGTACCGAGTGGGTAAACGAAAACGTAACAGTAGAGCCTACAGAAATTTATGATGTTGACAGTGATTCGACTGGATTCTTTTCTTTGCCAGTTGGCACCGAGGCACAGAGGCCCACAAATCCACAAAACGGAAATATAAGATTTAACTCAGACGCCAGAGAGCCCGAATGGTACTCTTCTTTAGATGATGAATGGTTTACATTTAGAACTGGTCCAGCAAATGAATTCTCCTTAACCTACCTCGCTATTGCAGGCGGCGGCGGTGGCGCAGATGATTGGGGCGGCGGTGGCGGTGCAGGTGGACTTCTAACTAGCACATTTACGGCAACAACAGAGTCTTATGCTGTTACGATAGGCGGAGGCGGTGGTGGTGCAACTTCTCCGTCTCAGCGAGGAGTAAGTGGATCAGACACTGTCTTTAACACTGTTACATGCGTCGGTGGAGGCGGCGGCGGTGGAGACAATGCATCCGGTGGAGATAACGGACTTCCTGGCGGTTCTGGCGGAGGTGGAGCTATTGATGGCAGTGGGGGGTCTGGTACAGCTGGTCAGGGTAATGGCGGAGCTGCCGGAAATAGAAATAATAATTTGCAGGGTGGAGGTGGAGGTGGTGCTGGAGCATCAGGCAGCGGACAGTCAGGTGGAGCTGGGCTGCAATCATCAATTTCTGGAACAGCCACGTTTTATGCTGGCGGAGGCTCTGCCCCTAGAAACTCTTCCAGCATTGTCGCAGGAGGCGTAGGTGGTGGTGGAGACGGTGGAGACATTGGCGGTTCCGCAGGAGAAACGAATAAGGGCGGTGGCGGAGGTGGTTACAACGGTGGTGGATTTGCTGGGGGTTCCGGAGTTGTCATTCTTAAGTATCCAGTATCATACAACGTTTCTCCATCCGCTGGTTTAGCTTCAACAAGCATCATAGACGGAACATATCGAGTAACAACGATTACCGCTGGTACAGGATTCGTGACTTTCCAAAGAGTCGCATAGTGATAGAATAGATACATGCCTTTAGATTTTCCAGATAATCCAACAGATAACCAAGAGTTTAATGGTTATATTTATGACGCTACCCGCGGGGTATGGGATGTTAAATTAGCATCAGATCCATTAGGAACTATTAGCATTGACTCCCCCGAAGAGGGGCAGTCTTTAGTTTTTGACGGTACAAACTGGGTAAATCAAGAAGTGGCAACTCCAGCATCTGTAAAGACAATTGATTCTGACACCATCGCTATTGATTTCTCTGATGGAATACCGCTTGAAAAAAGGGCAGTAACTGGAGATATTACAATTACAGCCTCTAATTATACCGCCGGTATCACAAAACAAATTCTTTTGCAAGGTGACACTGTAGCTAGAACAATTACTTTTCCAGAACAATGGAACTTTCTTGATGACCCAGTAACAAAGATTGGGGCAAACAAAACAAACATTTTAACAATTAATTGTTTTGGTACCTCTGAAGATTCTGTTTTTGTTGGCAAGGCTGGCGCAAGTGCTTGGGAGCCAATCGTGGCATCTGGCGGTGTTGAAAACACTATTGGAGGCTATAAAATTCATCAATTTAATGCTAGTGGTAATTTTACAATTTCTTCTCTTCCAGAAAATACTGAGATAGAAATTTTAATGGTTGCTGGTGGTGGATCTGGCGGCGGCAGGCATGGTGGCGGCGGCGGAGGCGGGGGTGTTCTATCAGGAACCATTTCTTCCGACTCTCTATCTGAATCAGTATATCCCGTTTTCGTAGGCGCTGGAGCCCCGACAATAACTGGGCAAACTCAGGGTGTCCAAGGAAGTGATTCAACTTTTTCTTCTTATACGGCAGACGGAGGCGGTGGAGGTGGCGCATATAACAACTCAACTAGTCTGCCAGGACTATCTGGCGGTTCCGGTGGCGGCGGAGGGGACGGTCATCCGGGCGGAACCAGTACACAGAGTTCTTATGCTGGACTTACTGGTTTTGGTAATTCCGGTGGAGTTGGAGTTTCTTCTCAAGACCTCGGCGGAGGCGGCGGTGCTGGAACTGCGGGACAGAGTGGCTCATCAAATGTTAAGGGTGGTGATGGTGGTGACGGCCTTCTTTCAACTATTTTAGGAACATCCTACTATTTTGCTGGCGGTGGCGGTGGAGCTAGCTGGCAACAGGTCGGAGGAAACGGTGGTCTTGGCGGCGGCGGTGGTGGCGGCGCAGCCTATGGATCAGGTCCAGCCGGTACCGGTGGAGGGTCTGCTCTAAATTCTGGACAAGATGGATTTCATAACGGAACTGGAACGTCTGGAAACTCAGGCGGTGGGGCTGGCGGACAGAACACCGGTTCAGGTGGTGGTGGTGTTGGACAAGACAACTGGAACAGCATTACTGGCGATGGTGGGGCTGGTGGCTCTGGAATAGTTGTTATTAGATATAGACTCACAGATCCAAACTAAGGTAGAATAGATATATGGCAGCTTTAAACTTTCCAGCAAGCCCTTTGAATGGTGATGAATTCGAGGGGTATGTCTATGACTCTACCCTTGGAGTATGGAATCGTAAACCAAATACAGTAGCATATACTGTTTCTGCCAATGCCCCCACAGACCCTAATGATGGTGACGTATGGTTTAATGAAACAGACGGATCATCTTACATTTATTATGTTGATGCCGATAGTGAGCAGTGGGTAGAAATTGGTGGAACTGTTGGTGCTACCGGTGCCCGTGGCGAAAACGGTGCAGACGGCGCAGACGGTGCAGACGGTGCAGACGGTGCAGACGGACAAAGTTTTGGTCCAGGGGGTAACGAGGGGCAGGTTCTAGCAAAGGCCTCAGATACAGATTATGATACAGAATGGATAGATGTATCTGTTGGTCCAGAGCCAGCAAAAACCATCACATCTGATAATATTGCATTGGATTTTTCTGACGGTATTGAGTTAGAACAAAGAGCGGTAACAGGAGATGTTACATTTACCGCTTCAAATTATACTTCTGGGGCAAAGAAAACTGTATATCTAGAAGGTGACACTGTCCAAAGATCTTTGACATTCCCCGCAGCTTGGAATTTCATTACTGATAAGCCAACCGATATCGGAGCAAACAAGAAAAACATCCTTGACCTTAATTCTTTCGGTACTTCTGAATCTACTACTGTTGCTCTTTGGTTGGGACAAAGTGCATTTGACCCGCTGACTGCTATTGGTGGAACAACTTATGAAATTCAGCTAGACGGAGTTACTTGGAAAATTCACGAATATAATTCTTCTGGAACATTTGAGGTTTCAGATCTTGGAGCTTTGGGAACAATTGACGTTCTTGTTGTTGGCGGCGGGGCCAGTGGAGGATTGGACAACGCAGGCGGCGGCGGCGCCGGCGGTTTAATTTTTAATAATGGTTTTAGTTCTTTTGCTGTAGGCACTGTTTATTCTATTTTAGTTGGAGCTGGTGGAGCTGGTAGAAATAATAGTGCCGGCGGCGAACGTGGTATTTCTGGAAGCAACTCGGAAGCGTTTGGACTTGTTGCCCTAGGTGGCGGCGCTGGCTCTGGACAATCACTTTCAGCACTTTCTGGTGGTTCTGGAGGCGGTGGAACGTGGAATGAATTAACACCAGGAAATGGGCTACAGCCATCATCGGCATCTGGCGGATACGGAAATGCTGGAGGTGCTGGAAACATAAGTAGCTCACAGGGCCCCGGTGGTGGCGGCGGTGGAGCAACACAGGTTGGCGGCACGGCGGGTACATCTATTAATCATGCCGGAAATGGTGGAGATGGGCTAGATCTCTCTTCTTACTTCGGAACAACTTTTGGAGATTCTGGATATTTTGCTGGCGGTGGAGCTGGTGGGGTAGACAACTCTGGAGGTCTGCCAGCAGCGGGATGGGGTGTTGGTGGACTTGGCGGCGGCGGAAGTCACGGAACCGTTGTTGCATGCCAAGGAGATGATGCCATACCAAATACTGGAGGCGGTGGATCAGGCGGATCATATGACGGATCAACAGTCCTACCTTCTGGGGCCGGAGGGGATGGTGTTGTTCTTATCCGTTACCCAATCACAGATCCTAACTAAATGATATAATCATAATATGGCTTCTTTGAATTTCCCCGCAAATCCATCAGACGGTGACGTATTTGAAAACTTTACTTATAACTCTGATGTAGGTGCCTGGAGGAGAATTGGTGGATCTGGTGCTGCTAGCATTACCGTTTCCGAAACGGCACCAACACAGGGCCTTTCTTCGGGGGCATTGTGGCTTGACTCTACAAGTGGTAACACATACATTTACTACGAAGACGTAGACAATGCACAGTGGGTACAAACTTCAGGACCTGACGTACTTTCAGCACGCGGAGCTGATTTTACTATTCAGACAACAGCTCCTGGCTCTCCGGTAAATGGTGATATTTGGTACGATCCTACAGAAGGATTTACTTATATTTACTACGAAGATGCAAATTCTAGTCAGTGGGTTCAGTTTGGTTTAAATAGAAATGGAACTCCTGGATCAGATGGAGCTGACGGAGCAGATGGTGTTGGAATACCAATTGGTGGAACAGAAGGTCAGGCACTGGTAAAATCTTCTGCTACAGACTACGCTGTCGAATGGGGTAGTGTTGCTGGTGGTGGGGGCTTATTAACTTTAGACTCAGATACAATCAATGTTGATTTTAATGATTCTAGTTCTTTATATACCCGTGCAGTTGCGGGAGATGTTACTTTTACGGGATCTGACTATACTGCGGGGGCAACTAAAAAAATATATTTACAAGGCGATACCGTTCAAAGAAGCTTAACCTTCCCTGCCGACTGGGCATTTTTAAATGACAAACCAACAGCTATTGGGGCAAATCGTAACAACATGCTCGACCTTAATTCGTTTGGCACGTCTGAGTCTGCTACTGTTGCATTGTGGCTAGGCGCTTCTGCTTTTGAGCCCATTGTTGCATCTGCCGCAGGGGCTGCAGAATCTGAAATTGTGGTAGATGGTGTTACTTATAAAGTTTTCACTTTTACAAACACTACCTCTTATGACTTTACCGTTTCGCAAGTAGGATCTTCTGACCTAGTGGAATACCTGGTCGTCGGCGGTGGCGGCGGTGGTGGAAATGAGCTATGTGGAGGTGGTGGAGGCGGAGGCTTCTTAAGCGGAAGTTTTCAAGTTGCGGCCACAACATTTCCGATAGTTGTGGGAGCTGGAGGAGCTGGAGGAGCTGGTACCGACGCTGACACTAACTCAGGATCCAACGGAAGCGATTCATCCTTTTCTTCTGTAGTTGCATTTGGCGGAGGTGGTGGTGGTGGCAGGAGTGTAAGTGGTGTCGATGGCGGATCTGGCGGCGGCGGCGGTCATAATGGTGGAATTGGTGGAGTTGGAATACCTGGACAAGGCTTTAACGGTGGAAACGGTGGAAACAATTCAAGTTTTGGATATCCTGGCGGAGGTGGTGGTGGAGCGGGACAAGCGGGGGTAACCTCTACATCCGTAAATGTTTCTCCAGCTGGTGGCAATGGAAAATCTTCAGACATCGATGGATATGGTTATTATTATGGTGGCGGCGGTGGTGGATCCGTGTACACTACAAATGCTGGGGGTCAAGGTGGTCTAGGTGGCGGAGGAGGTGGCGCCGCTGCAAACTCAAATTTTGGAGCTGGTGGAACCCAGGGAAGATCCTTGGGTGGCAACGGACAAACAGGTGCAGAAAGCTCCTCCGCAGCAGGAGGAAGCGGTGGTGCTAACACTGGAGGTGGCGGAGGCGGAGGCGCTCACCAAACTGGCCCAGGAGGGGCTGGTGGCAGTGGCATTGTAATTATTCGCTACCCAATTACAGATCCAAACTGATATAATATATAAGGGAAAATTATGGCACTTACAAGAATGCAGCAAAGAAGAGGCACAGCCTCTCAGTGGGCTGCAGAAAACCCCACCCTTGGCTCTGGAGAAATTGGTTTTGAAACAGACAACAACCGATTTAAAATTGGTGATGGGGTTACTGACTGGGCTACCCTGCAGTACTTTTCCAACAAAGAAGATGTTGATGCAGCCATTGCTTCAGCAATTTCAGACGTTATTGATCTTGCCCCCGAAACTTTAGACACTCTTAATGAGATTGCTGCTGCAATTAATGATGATCCAGACTTTTTTAATACTATTGCTACAAATATAGGCACAAAGGTTTCTAAAGCTGGCGACACAATGACGGGCGATCTAACTCTTCCAAATGACCCAACCCAAAATCTTCATGCTGCAACTAAGCAGTATGTAGACCAGGCAGAGACAGACGCCAATACTTATACAGATGGAGAGATCTCCTCTTTGATTGCTAGCGGAGAAACCACAACTCCCGGCGGTGTCGAGGGGCAGGTATTAGCAAAAGCCTCAGATGACGACTTTGATACAGAGTGGGTTACACCAACTGGTCTGCTTGGAGATTTAGCAGATGTTCAGACATATGAGGTTGTGGACAAAGATACCCTTGTGTACGATGAAGATCTTGGACTATGGCTGCCTGGCCCAGGCGGGGGTAGGTTTAATGTTGCTGAAACCCCACCAACAGAACCTCTTAATGGAGATACATGGCTTGACTCCGTAACAGGTAACACATATCTTTATTATGAAGATTTGGATAGTCCACAGTGGATTCAAATTGGCGGTCCTGGGATTGCCTCTGCTCGTGGAGCATCTTTATTTATTCAAACAACTGCCCCTGCAAATCCTGTAGAGGGCGATATCTGGTACGACTCCGCAGAGGGCTTCACATACCTATACTACGTTGATGCAGATTCTTCTCAATGGATTCAGTTTGGGCTAAATCGTAATGGCGCAAATGGTGCAAATGGTTCAGATGGTACAAATGGTGTAGACGGAGAAGACGGTGTTGGAATACCTGTAGGCGGATCGCAAGGACAAATCATCATTAAGGCTTCTTTGACAGATTATGATGTACAGTGGACAGATCCAGAATCTGCACTATCTTCTACTACTTTAAATTTTAACAACTGGGAAAGCACGACAAGCGAAAGCGTTGCATCTTTTGCCAACAATACAGTAGACTTTGGATCTAACAGCATAGTCGGAAACTTCAAAAACGATTTTGCATCTTTTGGTAGTACCACTGCCATTACAATTTCAAACACTACCCCAGTAAAGACAGCTTTTGACAGGGCTCTGTACGCATCAACAGATATGTCTTGGGCTTTTGCAACAGATAATGGGACAATCCCTCCATACAACTGGAAGCACTCTAAAACAGGATTTTATCAGCTATCCTATTGGGTTAGAACCACAAACGATGTATGGAATGTTCTTTCTGTTTGTAAAAACAACTCATTTGCAAATGCCGTTGGCACAAGCGCTAGGAGTGGATCTCAGAATGGTCAATTTGGCTACGCAGGACAGCTAATATACAAGGTAGACAATGTCGATGATACTTTTGCTCTTTTTCACTGGTCACAGTCCCCAAGTAGTACCATGTCCTCTTTCAGCGGTACTCCTCCGGCTGGTTTTATTGCAACCCCACAAGATGGAGGCGCGGCTCCAGCGAATGGTTATTTTGTAACTTTTAACATTACTCCGGTATCATCTTTGTAAGGTATAATTAAGCCATGATGTTAGAAGAGATGGTATAATAAAACTATGTCTTTAAACTTTCCCGCAGATCCTTCCAATGGAGACACATACGATAACTTCGTTTACGACGGCACAAAGGGTGCCTGGAAGCTACAAACTTTGCTGGGTAACGATCTTGACAACCTTAATGACGTAGACGCTACTACTCCAACAGATGGACAATATTTAGCGTATAATAATAGTACCGGTAATTGGGAAACCCTTACACCCCCATCACCTATCGGTTTGATTTTGGCTTTGGGAGGCTAACAATATGGCAGAAAATTTTGTAAATGCAAGATCTGTTTTGCAGACAGCAAATACAACAGTATACACTTGCCCAGCAGGGACTAAGGCTATTATAATTGGGTGCCAAGTCTCAAACGTTTCAGCTGCTTCAAAAAACTTAAGCATCTGGTGGACAGACTCTTCAAACTCTGATGCTGTTACCCGCTTGGGAGAGTTAATTGCTCTACCAACTCAGTCTGTGTACGAGCCAATTTCTGGCAAATTAGTATTAGAAGCAGGAGACACGTTGGTTGGTACTTCTTCAGTAGATAATGATCTCGAAGCTACCGTCTCAATTCTGGAGCTTTCGTAATGGCTGGCTTCAAAGGCGCTCAGCCAGAAGGGTCTTCAGGCAAATGGTCCATTGAAGACGTAAAAGAGCGTAGATACGGATTTCTTCCTACTGAGGCTTCGGGGGGCGAAGAGGTTCAGGATTACGTCGATGCAATAGACGGTAAAACTTATAGGTATCACAAGTTTACAACTTCTAACGACAACCTAGATGTTACTTTTGTTAACTATGAGGCTAACTCTGCAGACGCCCTGATCGTTGCTGGTGGTGGTGGCAGCCCAAATCACGGTGGTGGCGGAGCTGGTGGTTTTCAGGAAACGACGACAAGTCTTGATCTTAAATCTCACACCGTAGTTGTTGGTGCTGGAGGGGCAGACGGAACAAGTGTCGGATCAGACAGCAGCTTTGATGGCGTGACCTCTCTTGGTGGCGGACATGGAGGGGTTACAGCAGAAAGTGGCGGCTCTGGGGGTGGAGGAACTAGCACATATTATAGTGGATACGCCAGAGGCCTTGGCACACCCGGACAAGGCAATGACGGGAATATTGGTGGTGCCAGATATAACGACGGGTATTATGGTGGTGTTTGGGCCGCAGGTGGTGGCGGAGGCGCTGC
>Ga0209138_1001703_pt1 | contig 18199 bp, 15 predicted proteins | sample SaaInl3SG_22_DNA_FD_184645 | JGI IMG/M metagenome (GOLD analysis project Ga0209138, IMG submission 184645) | Marine microbial communities from expanding oxygen minimum zones in the Saanich Inlet - ESP_153SG_22_DNA (SPAdes) (version 2) | ecosystem: Environmental > Aquatic > Marine > Intertidal...
CGACGGTGGTGGTTCATTGCGTCGCGCTCTGGTCGGTGACATGGTCACTGCCACCGCATTGTCTAACGGTTGGGTAGGTTTCATTGTGTACGGCTGTATTCGCGATGTTGAGATGCTGGCTACGATGGACATTGGATTGCAGGCGCTGGCATCGCATCCCATCAAAACTGACAAAAAAGGCGTGGGTGAATTGGATGTTCCAGTTACCTTTGCTGGTGTGACAATCCACCCCGGTGATTTTATCGCTGCTGACGACAATGGTATTGTGGTGTCACCGGTGCCCTTAGAGGTTTGACCGTTTGAATAAATAAACCCGGGCATGACCCGGGTTTTTTATGCGCGAGGGATTAGGCGATTTCTTCCATTGGGATTTGCGCTTCTTGGGCTTTCGCCTGGAATTCCGCAATCTGATGGAAATTCATGTATCGGTAAATCTCTCCCGCCATCGCATCAATATCTTTTGCGTAGGTCATGTACTCATCGACTGTGGGTAGGCGTCCGAGAATCGAAGCCACGGCAGCCAGTTCGGCACTTGATAGGAAGACGTTAGCGCCATTGCCGAGACGGTTCGGAAAGTTCCGAGTCGAGGTCGAAACAACAGTGGCGTTGTCTGCCACCCGTGCTTGGTTACCCATACAAAGCGAGCAGCCGGGCATTTCTGTACGCGCGCCGGCCTTACCGTAGATCGCGTAATACCCTTCTTCCATTAACTGGTGCTCATCCATCCGAGTCGGTGGTGCAATCCACAGACGCGTTGGGATTGATCCGACTTTTTTCAGCAGTTCACCGGCGGCGCGATAGTGCCCGATGTTGGTCATGCACGAGCCGATGAAGACTTCGTCAATCGGAGTCCCTTGAATTTCGGACAATGGCTTGACGTCATCTGGATCGTTAGGGCACGCCAATAAGGGCTCCTTAATGTCCGCCAGATCGATTTCGATGATTTCTGCGTACTCGGCATCGGCATCAGCCTCCATCAATTCTGGATTAGCCAGCCAAGCTTCCATGGCCTTGATACGGCGTCCAATGGTCCGTGCGTCGCCATAGCCATCTGCGATCATCCACTTCAACAGGGTAATGTTTGATTGCAGGTACTCAGCGATCGAAGATTCGTCGAGCTTAATCGTACAACCACCTGCAGAACGCTCGGCGGATGCATCCGACAATTCAAAAGCTTGCTCGACAGTCAGTGTGGGTAGTCCTTCAATCTCGAGTATTCGACCAGAGAAGCAATTCTTTTTCCCTTCCTTGCCAACAGTCAGAAGACCGCGTTGGAGCGCTGCATACGGAATGGCATTAACAAGATCACGCAGCGTGATGCCAGGCTGCATGGTTCCCTTGAAGCGTACCAAGATGGATTCAGGCATATCCAAAGGCATCACGCCAGTTGCCGCGGCGAAAGCCACGAGGCCTGACCCACCGGGGAATGAAATTCCGATCGGGAAGCGCGTGTGCGAATCGCCGCCTGTACCAACGGTGTCAGGCAGCAACATGCGATTCAGCCATGAGTGGATGATGCCATCTCCGGGACGCAACGACACGCCGCCGCGATTCATAATGAAATCCGGTAGTGTGTGTTGTGTTTCAACATCCACAGGCTTTGGGTAGGCAGCAGTGTGACAGAATGACTGCATCGTCAGGTCCGCTTGGAAGCCAAGGCACGCCAACTCTTTCAGTTCATCGCGGGTCATTGGCCCGGTTGTGTCTTGTGAGCCCACTGTAGTCATCCGTGGCTCACAATAGGTGCCTGCACGGACGCCGGCCACGCCACAGGCTTTACCGACCATTTTTTGTGCCAAGGTGAATCCTTTGCTACTTTCAGACGGCACTGCTGGCGTGCGGAATACATCGGTTGCACCGAGACCCAAGGCTTCGCGCGCTCGTGTGGTCAGGCCGCGACCAACAATTAATGGGATTCGGCCGCCCGCACGGACTTCGTCAAGAATGACCTCGCTCTTCAGCGTAAATTCGGCGATCACTTCACCCTGTTGGTTCGTGATGACACCCGCATACGGCTTGATGGTAATCACATCGCCTGTGTTCATTCGGGTCACATCGCATTCGATAGGCAATGCACCGGCATCTTCCATGGTATTGAAAAAGATCGGCGCAATTTTTCCACCGATACAAACGCCACCAGCGCGCTTGTTGGGCACGTGGGGAATGTCGTCACCTGTGTGCCAAAGCACTGAGTTGGTGGCTGACTTGCGTGAGGAGCCGGTGCCAACTACGTCACCCACATAGGCGATTGGATGGCCTTGTTGTTTCAGCTCTTCGATGGTTTCCAGCGGGCGCTCCATCCGAGCCTTCAGCATCGCCTGTGCGTGCAAAGGAATGTCAGGTCGACTCCAGGCATCAACTGCGGGTGACAGGTCATCAGTATTTGTTTCACCGGGGACTTTGTATACGGTGACGGTGATGGCGTCAGCTAGGGCTGGCTTTTTTAGGAACCACTCGGCATTCGCCCACGATTCCATCACGGCTTGTGCCAGCGCATTGCCAGCCTGACGCTTGTCTTCCACATCATGGAATGCATCAAACATTAACAATGTGTTTTTGAGCGCGTCGGCTGCGACTGGGCCGACTACTGCATCATCGAGTAACTCAACCAAGGGCGGAATGTTGTAGCCGCCGAGCATGGTGCCGAGAAGTCGCGTTGCCTCTTCACGCGACACCAAGGGTGATGCCGCTGACCCTTTGGCAATATCGGTCAGAAAGGCCGCTTTAACATACGCCGCTTCATCAACGCCTGCTGGGATACGGTTTGCGAGCAGGTCAAGTAAAAATGCGTCTTCACCAGCGGGAGGGTTTTTTAAAAGCTCCACCAGGCCAGCGACCTGCTCAGCAGTTAATGGTTTCGGTACAATGCCTTCGGCGGCACGTTCCGCCACGTGGTTACGGTAGTCTTCAAGCACAGTCTTCGTCCTTGCTCAGGTTGACATGAGCGCGGTGAGGAGATCTTTTTGGGATCGATTCACGGCGCGCCAGAATACAAAAGTTTAGCAAAAAAAGGCCGGGTTCGCGTGCATACTTGGTCGCAGAGCGAACCAGGCAAGTTGTCAGTTTTCGGCCGGGAACGCAGGCAACGTCGCCTTAGTCATCTGCCGCAGGCAGCGAATGACTTGGCACGAGTAGCCATATTCATTGTCGTACCAGACATAGATCACGCAGCTGTTATTACCGGTCGCGATGGTGGCCAGGCCATCGACGATTCCGGCGGCGCGCGAACCGACAAAGTCTGAACTGACAGCTTCAGGCGAGTTGGAGTAATCGATCTGTTTTTGCAGTTTTGAATGCACTGCTACGTGGCGTAAGTAGTCATTCAGTTCGTCTTTTTCGACTACTGTGTCGAGATTCAGTTTTAGGATCGCCATCGACACGTTCGGGGTCGGCACACGGATCGAATTGCCGGTCAGTTTGCCTTTTAGCTGCGGTAGCGCCTTGGCAACGGCTTTTGCTGCACCAGTTTCTGTCAACACCATGTTCAATGCTGCCGCACGTCCTCGACGGTCGCCTCGATGAAAGTTGTCGATCAGGTTCTGATCGTTGGTGTAGCTGTGAACTGTTTCAACGTGTCCGTTTTGTACGCCGTACTTATCATCCAGTGCGGCCAGTACTGGTGTGATCGCGTTGGTGGTACAGCTTGCTGCCGAGATGATCTTGTCGTCGTCTGTGATCTCGGCGTGATTGACTCCGTGTACAATGTTCTTCAGGTCACCTTTGCCTGGCGCAGTCAACAACACGCGACTCGCCCCTGGACATTGCAAGTGTTGTGCAAGACCCTCGCGGTCACGCCACTTACCGGTGTTGTCGACAATCAGCGCATGGTCGATTCCGTACGCGGTGTAATCGATTTCGCTTGGACTGTCGGCATAAATTACTTGGATGCGTTGACCATTGGCGATGATGGCGCTGCCTTCATGATCCACTGTAATGGTGCCGTCGAATGAACCATGTACCGAGTCGCGGCGCAGAAGGCTCGCGCGCTTGATCAGGTCATTATCGCCGTTGCGTCTAACTACGATCGCACGCAGCCGAATGGCTTCTTTCGAGCCTGACTTGGCAATGAGTTCGCGCGCCAGTAATCGCCCGATCCGGCCGAATCCGTAGAGGACAATGTCAGTTTTTCGCGTTTCACGGTGGCTGCTGTTGGCGGCGGCCTTCAATTCGTTGGACACATATTCGGCGACGGTTTGTCCTTGCCCCGAGCGCCGGTAGTTTACCGCTAGCTTGCCAAGATCAATGTGGCAGGGTGCGAGATCAAGTGTTTGAACCGCTTCCAAGACATGTTTTGCCTCTTGTACGCTGAGTTCCTCATCTTCCACCTGTCGTGCGAACCGACAGCATTTGATGATATTGATGACGGTTCGATTGTTGAGTAGTCGCCCAAAAATAGAGGTCTCGACTGATTTTTCGCGAAATAGACGGCCGATCATCGGCATCATCTCTTCGGCAGCGGCCACTTTTTGATTCCATTCGCCCATGGATTCGGTCATTTGCTCTAACGACATCAGTCTCTCCTCATGAAATGGCGCGAAAATGGTGCGCCTGATGCGATGAAAAATCAACAAAAAATGGGATCTAGACCTTTTTATGACTAATTTAATTTATTTGGTCATTAATTCTTCGGGGGTGAGCGGTTGTAATTTGCAAAAATGGCCGGATACAGAACACATGAAGCTAAAATCACGCCCGTCCCTCTGATGCCAATGCGCGTTCCCACCCCTTGTGTCGGGTTGTGTTCGACCACCTATGGCGACTCTGTCTGTCGCGGCTGTAAGCGCTTTGCGCATGAGATCATCGATTGGAACCGCTACAGCGAGTCTGAGAAGGCTTCGGTGGTTGCAAGACTTGACCAGTTGATCGGTGATGTGGTGTCTCGGTATTTATTGATTCTCAACCCTGAGGATGTGCGTAGCGCACTTATTTCAGCAGGCTTGCGCTACCGCGCGGATCAATCGCCGGCGTGGTGGGCTTATGATCTGTTCCGGCAAACCAAAGGACGCATTGGTCAACTCGGCCGCTGTGGCTTGCAGCTTCTACCAGAGGTGAAGAGCCTCGAGCCGTGGGCCGTGTGGGATGCAATGAATGCTGAGTTCTTAGCAATTTCTGAGGGCCACTACGAACGCTATTTCCGCCAACCGCTGTCGTTCGACTGAGCACATGCACACGGCGCTCGTGTCTGCGGTAAACTAGCGCAGCCAAAGGAGGACCCCGTGCACTATCCGACCATTGAATCAACTCTTGGAAATACCCCGTTGGTGCGGCTGCAACGCCTGAATACGGGCCTCGCCGCCGGCGTGACGGTACTGTGCAAACTCGAAGGAAATAATCCTGCGGGATCGGTCAAAGACCGTCCGGCATTTTTTATGATTCAAGGGGCAATACAGCGAGGGGAAATCGCACCGGGAGATCGTTTAATCGAGGCCACGAGTGGCAATACCGGCATCGCACTGGCGATGGTCGGCGCGATTCTTGGATTTCGGATGACTCTCATCATGCCAGACAATTTGTCTGACGAGCGCAAGCGGGCGATGACTGCATACGGTGCGGAATTAATCCTCGTGTCGGAGACCGAAGGCATGGAAGGCGCTCGGGATTTGGCGCTGGCGATGCAAGCCCGTGGTGAAGGTCGTGTGTTGAACCAGTTTGCTAACCCCGATTGCCCGCGTGCCCACTATGAAACGACTGGCCCTGAAATCTGGAAGGATACGGGAGGTCAGGTCACTCATTTTGTCAGTGCGATGGGAACCACCGGCACCATCATGGGGGTCTCGAGATATCTCAAAGAACAAAATCCACAGGTCACGATTGTCGGTCTTCAGCCGAGTGAGGGCTCACGGATCGCAGGGATTCGTCGATGGCCATTGGCCTATCGTCCCGAAATTTTTGAGCCAGACAGGGTCGATCTGACGCTCGATATTGATCAGGCTGATGCGGAGTTGATGGCGCGAACTCTTGCAGTTCAAGAGGGAATTTTCTGCGGTGTCAGCGCCGGCGGCGCAGTGGTTGGTGCGCTGCAAGTGGCGCAAACGCTGACTCAGGGGACCATCGTTTGCATCATCTGTGATCGGGGTGATCGGTATCTGTCGACCGATTTATTCCCTCGATGAAACGCGGTACACAGAAGCGAGGACAGTCACGGCGGGCCACTCCGGATTTTCCCATTCGTATTGATCGGATTTCCCATGAAGGGCGTGGTTTGGTGCGCTGGGGTGATCGGATGCTGTTCGTCGACGGTGCGCTGCCTGGCGAGTTGGTTCAGGTGCGTATCACCCAAAAATCCTCGAAAGTTGCAGAGGCGGTGGCAGTGGCCATTCTCGATCCATCACCCATGCGGCAAACACCCAGTTGCCCGCATGCCCATCAATGCGGTGGTTGTTCACTTCAACACATGCCGCATCAGGACCAACTGCAACACAAAACAGACACACTGCATGCCCTGATGGAAAAAGAGCAGGTGGCACTGGCGAAAGTACAGCAATTGCCGACCTTGACGGGTCCAACGCGAGGTTACCGTCGGCGCGCACGCCTCGGAGTGCGTTGGGTTCGAGCAAAGGAGCGGGTGTTGGTCGGTTTTCGCGAGAAAGCCTCAAATTTTATTGCGGACATCGACGGCTGCGAGGTGCTTGATGCACGCATCGGTCAATCGCTTACTCTGCTCGCTGAGGCTATCGCGGCCACATCGACGCCGGACCGCGTTCCGCAGGTTGAAGTGGCAGCCGGTGACGATGTGTTGGCGATTGTGATTCGACATCTCGATCCGTTGAGTGACACAGATCTTGAGGTATTCAGACAATTGGGGGCACGGACAGGGTGGCATGTCTATTTGCAGCCGAAGGGACCGGATACCGTGCACCGGATTTGGCCTGCAGATGGGCCTGCTTACCTGACTTACCGCATTGGCGAACTGGGCCTTGAGTACCGTTTTCAGGTCACGGATTTCACACAAATTAACGCCCCGATTAATCAAAAAATGGTCTTGGCCGCATTGGATTTGTTGAACTTTCAGGGCCATGAGCACGTATTGGATTTGTTCTGTGGTTTGGGCAATTTTACGCTGGCCGCCGCCACACGTGCGGCGCAAGTGACCGGTGTTGAGGTATCGGCAACGATGGTCGAGCGGGTGCTGACGAATGCGGCGCACAATGATCTGGCGAACGTGGATGCGGTCGCCTTTGATTTGACTCAACCGCTGCAGGAACAGCCTTTTGCCAAAATGCAGTTCGACACGTTAATCGTTGATCCTCCGCGCTCTGGTGCCAAGGAGGCTTTGGAGGCGTTGCCGTTGAAGCAATTCGAGCGGGTATTGTATGTTTCTTGTAATCCGGCGACCTTAGCTCGCGATGCGGCCATTTTACTGGACCGCGGGTTCCGTATGACCCATTTGGGCATCATGGATATGTTCCCAGAGACGTCGCACGTCGAATCCATGGCGCTGTTTGTGCGAAGTGGCTCACGTGGTTAAAGCGCGCGCCATTCATCCACTGCAAATCGATGCCGACCTGTCAGCAGAAAACTGGCCGGAGCGTTTTACTCGGCAGGCCGGGTTGCCATCATCTGAGGCACTTTCCCGGGCGATTCATTTAATTGAAGAGTTAGAGCGTCAAGATGCTGATGCGAAGCATTGGCGCGGCCCTGATGCGCATCGGTTTGGTCTTGAGATGGCTGACATTCTCTCCACCATGCCAATTGATGAGGATGCATTGATCGCTGCCTTGCTGTACCGCTCAGTACGGATTGGCCGTTTGGCAATCCGTGATGTGCGAGAGGAATTTGGAAAAACGCCAGCGAAGCTGATCGAAGGCGTGCAGCAAATGGCGATCATTAGCCAGACGCATCAAGATACACCCGAGCAGTTTCTTGGGGCCGCGGAGAATCAAGCCGATGCGGTTCGTCGGATGTTGGTGGCTGTGATTGACGATGTGCGGGTCGCCTTGATCAAACTGGCTGAACGGACAGCGGCTATTCGGGCTGTGAAAGACGCCGATAGCGCGCGCCGTAACAAGGTGGCGCGCGAAGTGTCTGAGATTTATGCGCCATTAGCGCATCGATTGGGTATTGGACAGCTGAAGTGGGAGCTTGAAGACCTCTCTTTTCGGTATCTGCACGAATCAGACTACAAACAGATCGCTAAAGCGCTTGCTGAGCGGCGTGAGGACCGAGAGCGTTACATTGAGCAACTGGTCAGTGATCTTGGCGATGCCTTGCGTGCACAAGGGATCGGTGCTGATCTCACTTGGCGCGCCAAGCACATTTACTCTATTTGGCGGAAGATGCAGCGCAAGCAAGTCGATTTTTCCCAGATCTATGATGTGCGAGCGATTCGGATTCTAGTGCAGTCTGTTCAGGACTGTTATGCCTCACTGGGATTGGTGCATGGCGCCTATAAAAGCATTCCGCACGAGTTTGACGATTACATCGCGTCACCGAAACCGAACGGGTACCGCTCGCTACACACCGCGGTGATCGGGCCGCAAGGTAAGGTTGTTGAAGTGCAGATTCGTACGCAGCAAATGCACGAGGAAGCGGAATTCGGGGTCTGCGCTCACTACCGATACAAGGGCACGGATACCGAAACACGGGGTGAGGCCTACGAAGAAAAAATCAGCTGGCTGCGTCAAGTACTCGACTGGCACGATGAAGTCGGAGATTTGCGTGATCTGTCAGAGGCACTCCGTCAAGATGTGCTCGAAGATCGGATTTATGTGTTCACCCGAGACGGGCATGTGGTGGATTTACCTTCGGGTGCGACGCCACTCGATTTTGCTTACAAAGTGCACACCGAAGTCGGACACTCCTGCCGTGGCGCAAAGGTCAATCGGCGCATTGTTCCTCTCACTTACAAGCTTAAGGTAGGCGACCAAGTTGAGATCCTGCGTCAAGGTGAACCGCGCCCCAGCCGCGACTGGTTGAATCAGAGCCTTGGCTATCTGCGTACCTCACGTGCTCGCGCTAAGGTACAGGCTTGGTTTAAGCAATTGGATCGCGAGCAAAACGTGTCCGCCGGCAAGCAATTGATAGAGGCAGAAATCAAGCGGCTGGCTCTCGGAACCGTCGATTTAAAGGTGGTTGCAATAGCTCTGAATCTTTTGGCTCCAGAAGACCTCTACGCAGCGGTTGGCGCGGGTGATGTGCGTGTTTCTCAAGTGGTGGGGGCGATTAGTCGGCTGTCGGGTGTGACCCAGCGTGAGTTGGATTTGGAGCCGAGGCAGGCGTCACCACATGAGCGTACCGATGGAATACAGATCCAGGGTGTGGGCAAGCTCCTGACGCAGATTGCGACCTGTTGTCACCCAGTGCCAGGGGATACGATTGTCGGATTTATTACCAAAAATCGTGGTGTCAGCATTCATCGCGATGACTGCGCCAACATTTTCGCACTTGAAGAAGAGCAGCCCGAACGGATTATTGAGGTGGCTTGGGGTGACCAGCAGGTGGAGACCTATCCGGTTGAAATCGAAATCACAGCATACGATCGGCAGGGATTGTTGCGTGACATCACTTCAGTGTTCGCCAACGAACGGGTCAACGTGACCGGAATGCAGACACAAAGTGACACCTCATCAAATACCGCACGGCTTAATCTTTCAATTGAAGTGGATGGCTTGTCGCAACTGTCGCATGTTTTGGATCGGGTTCAGCGGATTCATAACATCATCGGAGCCAAGCGGATTCGCTCATCATGACTCGGTACACACTCGATGATTTGATTCAGGTCATGGCGTGCCTTCGGGATCCAAAAGACGGATGTCCTTGGGATATACAGCAGAGTTACCGAGACATTGTTCCATTTACCCTTGAAGAAGCCTATGAAGTCGCCGATGCCATCGAACGAGGTGCCTACGAGGAGCTTCCCGGGGAGCTTGGTGACCTGCTGTTTCAGGTGGTTTTTTATGCTCGCTTGGCTGAAGAGGATGCGCGTTTCGATTTTGCCGAGATCGTGCATCAATTGGTCGATAAGTTGTTAACGCGGCACCCTCATGTTTTTCCAGACGCTACTTTGTCCAGTTTTGGCACAGCCACGGGTGTGTCGATGCGCGACATTAAAAGCCGCTGGGAAGAGAAAAAAGCCGATGAACGAGCCGCACGCGGTCAGCTGGGATTATTCGATGATGTACCGAAGGCACTCCCGGCGCTTAGTCGCGCGCAAAAGATTCAAAAGCGTGCGCGTGCCATCGGCTTTGACTGGGTGCAAATTGAAGGCGTTTTAGACAAGGTTTCCGAAGAGTTGACCGAGTTGCATGAAGCGCGCACTCAGAACGATCCGAAGCAGGTTTTGGCGGAGTTTGGTGACTTGCTCTTTACGATCGTTAGTCTTGGGCGTCACCTCGGTGTGGATAGCGAACAAGCATTGCGTTTGGCGACTCTTAAGTTTCAGCAGCGCCTAAACACCGTGCAGCACCTCGCATTGCAACAGTCATTGCAGGTCAGTGAGGTGGATGACGCGGTCCGTGAACGCCTGTGGCAGTTGGCGAAAGACCAGTTGTCGGAGCAGCCGTAGTCGCGCGTTGCGCGCAACAGTCGATTGACAGATCACGATCCGCTACTATCGTGGTTTGCACCATTGGGTAACTTGCCTAGAACGACCCTAAGCGGATAGGGTTTGAGTTGATTAAAAGAAGGAGTGCGGTCGCACATGCGAGTGATTTTGTTAGGCGCCCCTGGCGCAGGTAAGGGCACCCAGGCTCAGTTTATTTGTAAGGAATTCGGGATCCCACAGATCTCCACGGGTGACATGTTGCGTGCCGCAGTGAAGGCAGAGACACCACTTGGCCTCATTGCCAAAGAAGTGATGGACGCGGGCCGGCTTGTCAGTGATGACATCATTATTGGCTTGGTGAAAGAACGGATTGCAGAACCCGATTGCGTTAATGGTTGTTTGTTTGATGGCTTTCCAAGAACGATTCCACAAGCTGAGGCACTTCGTGACTCAGGAGTGTCAATTGACTATGTAGTGGAAGTCGCGGTGGACGACGAGGAAATCATTGAGCGGATGGCGGGGCGTCGAGTGCATCTTGCTTCAGGTCGCACCTACCATGTGATTTACAATCCGCCCAAGAAAGATGGTATTGATGACCAAACCGGTGATCCCCTGGTGCAACGGGACGACGATCGCGAGGAGGTCGTGCGTGACCGCTTATCTGTTTACCATGAGCAAACCGAGCCTTTGATTCACTTTTATTCCACTTGGGCGAAGAATTCGCCATCGACTGCTCCACAGATGAATCGCATTCAAGGTGTGGGTCAGGTCGAAGAAATTCGTGATGAGATTTTTGGCATCCTGAAGGGCGCATAACATGCGTCGGAGGCCACGCCTTCTGCTCTCGAAACAGGCGTTGATGGGCAACTATCAACGCCTGTCTCAGTTATCGGGACAGGCAGCCTGTGCGGCTTCAGTGAAGGCCGGCGGATATGGGCTAGGCATCGCTTTCGTGGCGCCAACGCTTTGGGAGGCGGGATGTCGCACATTTTTTGTGGCCTACCTGCAAGAAGCTGCTGCTTTGAGAGCCCTGTTACCTGATGCCGAGATCTACGTGTTCCATGGTTTGGACCCAGGTGACCTTGACGACTACCGGAGGCTAGCCATTCGTCCGGTACTTAACACCCTTGAAGAGCTGACGTTTGCGCGTGGCGCGGAACTCTCACCAGCAGTGCATATCGACACTGGGATGCGGCGGCTTGGGCTCGACATCGAGCAGTTAGATGCGCTCCATGCCTTTGTGACCGATGAGCCTGTGCCACTGTTGATGAGTCACTTGGCAAACGCGGATCAGCCGCAACATCCGATGAATACACTGCAGCTAAATTGCTTCCAGTCAGTGGTGGAGGCGTTTCAAGGACAGATTCCCGCATTTTCATTTGCTAATACCGCTGCAGTGATGTTGGGTCAGGCGTACCATTTTGATCTTACGCGTCCTGGCATTGGACTCTACGGAGGATCTCCCGATCCAGCGTGTCCTGCGGGATTCGATGCTGTGGCTACATGGCAGGCATCTGTCTTGCAAGTGCGCTCTCTGCCACCGGGGGTGCCTGTCGGATACGGGTGCAGTTATGTCACCTCGGATGAAACAACCATCGCAACTCTGTCAATCGGTTATGCCGATGGTTATTTCCGTGCACTAGGAAATCGAGCAAGTGTGTGTGTGAACGGATGCCTGTTGCCTATCGTGGGAAGGGTGAGCATGGATTTGATTACGATTGATGCCACGGCACTCATTGCGTCCGGTGAATCGATTCAACGTGGTGATTGGGTTGAGTTGATGGGGTCGCAGATGACAGTCGATCAGCTGGCACTGGACAGTGGTACCATCAGCTACGAAGTTTTGACTCGGCTCGGGACGCGGCTTGAACGCAAGCTTGTCGCCTGAACTCTTTGAAAGGAATATGGATTGAACGTCCTCTATCTCGACGCAAGCCGTGATCGCTTGTCCGTCGGTCTTGATTCGGCCGGTAGTTGGCGAGTACTCGAGCGCATCGAGGGTCGTCATGATGAGATGTTGCTCGAGTCCGTTGAAACGTTGTGCGAAAGCGCAAACTTGCGTCTGCAAGAGTTGGATCGGTGTGTTGTGGTCAATGGCCCCGGCAGTTTCACAGGCCTTCGAATTACGGTGTCTGCAGTGCATGCACTTGACGCTGTCCATCCGCTTCGAGTGCTTCCCATCGATCAACTTTCCTTGTTGGCATCGATGCACGCAGATGCTGCCGAGGCTGTGATCGACGCTAAGATGGGCGAGGCTTATTACGGTCGGGAGCTGGGGGGTACCGGGCTATTTACAGCGATTGATGTGATCCCGCTCGACAGGTTGCCGACCGCGGGTCTGCGAGTGTGCCATGCACACGAGTGTGATCTTTTTGCTAACGTAACAGGTGTCACCCCAGGGCTCGACAATTTGCGCGAGTTGGCGCATAGACAGCCGGAGTCAGCATGGATCGCTGGTGGTCAACTGACGCCACGGTATGTGCGCAACACCGTGTCGTGGAAGCCGCTTTCTGAACAGCCCTCAAAATTGTATGACCGCTGAATACGCCTTTTTTCTTGCATTGATTCAAGGCTTGACGGAGTTTCTCCCGATCTCGAGCTCTGCACATTTGATCCTGCCCTCGGCGCTATTTGGTTTTGCAGATCAGGGGCTTGCGTTTGATGTGGCGGTTCATGTGGGTTCGCTGGGTGCAGTTTGTCTGAGTCTGCGTGCGCAGTGCGAGCGTATCTTACGCGGCATGCTTTGTGGGTTTGGGACCCGCTACCCTCGACATGCCAAATTGGGTTGGATGTTGGTGGTTGCCACTTTGCCAGCGGTGCTCGTTGGTCTTTTGGCGAAAAATTTTATTGAAGGCCAGTTGCGTGCTGATTGGGTGATCGCCAGCACCACACTGGTGTTTGGCCTGCTGCTGTGGTGGGCACATTACCAAACTGGACGTAAAGGCTTGTCTGCTGTTGGCTTGCGTGAGGCGATTTGGCTTGGTTTAGCGCAATCTTTGGCGTTGGTGCCGGGTACTTCGCGCTCTGGTATTACATTGACGGCTGGCTTATGGCTTGGTCTGTCGCGCCGCGTTGCAGCACAGTTTTCGTTCTTGATGTCCATCCCAATCATCTTGGGCGCGGGGTTGGTGAAAACCAAAGATCTTGTTGTGAGTGCAGAGCCCGTCGCGTGGGATTTGGTGGTTCTAGGTGTTTTGGTCAGTTTTGTCGCTGCGTATGCATGTATTCGCCTGTTCTTGGCTTGGATTGCGCGCGTGGGATTGTTGCCCTTCGTGATTTATCGGCTGGCTCTTGCGGGTCTCTTATTTGCGGTTATTTGGTGGCCTTGATCAAGGGTACGATGCCGCCTATCCACTGACGGCGATTGAGCTAGGCTCTCTTTGCTGACAGAAGGAGCCAGAGATGTCGATCCCCCTAGCCTGTGTATCTCCACAAACCTTGTTACTAGAGTCCTGTCGTCAGGCTCTGTCTGGCACTGACCTGCATGTGCGGTTGATGCCATTCCAAGGGCAGTTTGCTGACATGGAGTTAATCGAGGCACGTCCGCGCATCGTGGTGTTGGATTCAGCATGCGAGGGCGGGACTCCGATGGTCTGGATTGACCGCTTACGTGTCGCGCTCCCTGACACAAGAGTGCTGGTTTATCTGAGGCATGTGCGAGCAACTGAGTGCCAAACCCTGCTGTCGGTTGGCGCCAAAGGGCTTGCAGACCATCGAGTTTCTGGACCCGAGCTATTGGCAGGCTTACGCCGCATGCTACGTGGGGAGGTGTATTTGTCGCCGCGTGTAGCGCAATCCATTGCACTGTGCCGCTTCGGACAAAAGAACCCATTTCAAAGTCTGTCTCCAAGAGAGTTGACCGTCTGTGACCTGGTGGTCGAGGGTGCGCGAGCGCCAGATATCGCCAAGCACCTTTCGGTGTCGGCGAAAACGGTCAACACCTACCGTTATCGAATCTTTGAGAAATTAGGCATCACTTCCGACGTGCAATTGACACATCTGGCATACCGCCATGGCCTGAAGGGGTTAGAATCGGCGGATGGCCGAATTTGACGCACAACGTTTTCTGAAAAATCTCACCGTCCGTCCAGGTGTTTATCGCATGTTGGATTCTGAGGGGCGGATTTTGTATGTGGGTAAAGCGAAGAACCTGAAAGCGCGAGTCTCGAGTTATTTTCGAGGTACGGGTCTTGCCAGTAAAACCTTGGCGATGGTCGGCAAAATCGCGAATGTAGAAGTGACTGTTACCCGCAGTGAAATTGAGGCACTGCTTCTCGAACAAAATTTGATTAAAGATCAACGACCGCCCTATAACATTTTGCTTCGAGACGACAAATCTTACCCCTACATTTACATGAACACAGACCATGGGTTCCCGGGGCTGTATTACCGTCGAGGGAATCGGCAAAGCCGAGGGAAAACCTTTGGTCCGTTTCCTTCAGCTGGCGCGGTCAAGTCCACGTTGAACCTGATCCAGAAAACATTTCAGATTCGCCAGTGCGAGGAGAGTGTTTTCCAAAATAGGAGCCGTCCTTGCCTGCAATATCAAATCTCACGGTGCAGTGCGCCCTGTGTCGGATACATTTCTGAAGCCGATTACGCAGAAGATCTTGAATACACCCGATTGTTTTTAGAAGGCCGCAGCCAGGAATTGGTGCGAACCCTTGGCGAAAAGATGGACCAGTCTGCGCAGCAGCTTGATTTTGAAAAAGCAGCGCGTTACCGCGATACGATCTCGCGAATCCGCCGTATCCAATCACAACAGGCGATGGAGAGTGATCTACAGGATCTGGATGCATTGGCAGTGACCGAAGCCAGTGGCGGGCTCTGTGTCGCGATTCTGAGCGTTCGTGGTGGGCGTGTGCTCGGTGTCAACAGTCAGTTCCCGGACATAGGTCTGGCCGAGAGTCCGTCTGATATCCTCGAGGCATTTATCCCACAGTACTATCTTGCCTCCGCGCGAGCGGTTCCTGCTGAGTTGATTGTGTCTCACCCAATCGCTGATGACGCATTGGTGGCTGCAGCACTTGGTCAGGCTGCAGGCCACAAGGTGCGTGTCGCGCATGCGGTGCGAGGCCTGCGTCAGCAGTATCTCGACTTGGCCAAGACAAATGCCGAGCAGGCGCTTGGGCTCAAGCTAGCGACACGTGATGGCCAAGCGAAACGGATTAAAGATCTGGCAGAGCGCTTTGATCTGGATCAGCCTGAGCGGATCGAATGCTTCGACATCAGTCATACCAGTGGTGAGGCGACAGTAGCCAGTTGTGTGGTGTTTGATGCAGCCGGTCCACTGAAGAGTGATTACCGCATTTTTAGTATCACTGACATACAGGCGGGTGATGACTATGCGGCTATGCGTCAGGCGCTGAGGCGTCGCTACCGCCGTGTCAAAGCTGGCGAAGTGGCGTTACCTGATGTGTTGATTATCGACGGTGGCAAAGGTCAGTTAACGGAGGCGCGGGAGATTCTCACCGAGCTTGGGGTGCATGGGGTGTTTTTGTTGGGTATCTCCAAGGGGCCGACCAGGAAAGCGGGCTTTGAGCTGCTTCACCGTGCGGATACTGGAGAGGAACTGGTGTTGCCACCGAGTGCGCCAGCACTTCATTTGATTCAACACATCCGAGACGAAGCGCACCGGTTTGCGATTACCAAACACCGACAGGCGCGTGGCAAGGCACGCTCTGAAAGTCCGCTGGAGGGAATTGTTGGGATCGGTCCACGAAGACGCCAAGCGTTGTTACGTCATTTTGGCGGGTTGCGGGAACTGTCTTTAGCCAGCATCGCAGACATCGCGAAGGTTCAAGGAATGAGTCAACAGTCTGCTGAATTGGTGTACTCTGCGCTGCATGCGGAGTGAGTGATTTCGGTGAATCTACCCAACTTATTAACATTATTGCGTGTCGTCTTGATTCCGGTCTTAGTGGCGGTTTGGTTTTTCCCCGCAAGCTATGCTGGTCAAGCGACTGCCGCTATTTTTTTGCTCGCAGCCCTAACGGATTGGCTTGACGGTTTCTTGGCCCGTCGATGGAGACAAGAGTCGGCTTTTGGTGCTTTCCTGGATCCGGTAGCCGATAAGTTAATGGTCGCTGCAGCCCTGGTGTTATTGGTTGATGCATTCAACTCTGCACTGGTGACGTTGGCAGCGATGGTTATTATCGGGCGGGAAATCGTCGTGTCTGCACTGCGCGAGTGGATGTCTGAGATTGGGCAACGCGCGCAGGTCTCGGTCTCGTGGCTTGGTAAACTGAAAACCACTGCACAGATGGTGGCAATTATTTTGTGTCTGGCATTGCCTGTTCGTGTCGAGCTCTTGCACCCCGGTCTTTGGGCGCTTGGGCTGGCAGCTGCGCTCACGCTTTGGTCCATGTGGAGTTATCTGCGTGCAGCATGGCCACATCTGCAAATTCAGAAAGATTAATCAAACGGTAGTCGAATCAGGGGCTTACTGGTATAACGAGAGCTCGCTTAGGATGAGAGTTGAGTAGTGCGTTCATTGATATTGACAGGGATGTTAGGTTTGACCTTGGGTGGATGCTCAAGTGTAAGCCATCAAACTGCGCGTGATATGACAAATATGGATGTCGCGAAATCAGGCGAGTCTTGCGCTGACGCAGTGAAAACTGCGGAAACTCAAAACGAAATCAAGTGGGGCCGAATTGTCGCCACGCCAATTTTGACAGTGGCTTCTGCTGGTTTGTTGCCGGCCCTGATCGGTGCAAACGCGGCACTGGACTACACAGATCGAAAAAATGCCTCCTCGATGCGAGAGGCTTGTGGTTTTGAACCCATTGATCATCGAACCATTTTGGCTGATGTTGCGACCAACGCTGGCATCAGTATGGGAATCGGTGCGGTCGATCTCGGCCTTGGATCTGATGTGTCGGCGTTGCAAGAGACCTTTTCGCCGGGCGGATCAAACTGACCGGGTGCCAAGCGGCCTACAACCCGTTATAATACGCGCCTTGCCAAATACCCTTGCGAAGACACACTTGCCGGTGTGATGGAATTGGTAGACATACCGGACTTAAAATCCGGAGAGGGAAACCTCGTGCCAGTTCGAGTCTGGCCACCGGCACCATCACAGTCTCTGCAGACTGCATAAACCACTGATAAGTCTACAAAAACCTACTCAGGCTGTGATGGTGGTAGACAATGCAGTATACAAATCCTAAGTACACTTATCGCAAAGACGGTGTGTTCTATTTCTCTAAACAAGTTCCTTCCGATGTTAGGTCTTATTACTCAAAGCAACGCATCATTCTCTGTCTAAGAACCAAGTCATCAAATCAGGCTCAACAGGCATCTAAGGCTGTCTTAGCCAAGCTAGAAGACTACTGGTTGAAGCTACGCATTAAGGACTTGGATGTTCCTGCATCACACCTTCTCAATGAGTCTCTGTCTGTTACTGCAGGGATGCCCACCATTGAAGATGCATTAAATCTGTATCTTGATCTGAAGGGTGTTGGCAGAAGTGAATTGTTCTTCAGAGCCGCTAGACGCAATGTCAGATACTTAGTGACAGCTCTTGGCTTGAAAACACTTGATAAGTACACAACGACAGATGCTTCAAAATTTAGAGAATGGTTACTCAAGGAACAGCGGATCAGTACATCCAGTGTCGCCAGAGTCTTTGCATCCATCAAGGCAATGACTAACTTTGCGATCAATGAACTTGGATTAGAGATTAGGAATCCATTCTCCGGTGTCTACATCCCA
>Ga0209138_1001706_pt1 | contig 18157 bp, 18 predicted proteins | sample SaaInl3SG_22_DNA_FD_184645 | JGI IMG/M metagenome (GOLD analysis project Ga0209138, IMG submission 184645) | Marine microbial communities from expanding oxygen minimum zones in the Saanich Inlet - ESP_153SG_22_DNA (SPAdes) (version 2) | ecosystem: Environmental > Aquatic > Marine > Intertidal...
ATCCTTGTTGATGAAGCAACAAATGAGACTGTTGCTGCGGGGATGGTGAGATAAACACTTTCAAAAAATAAAACCCAGCCTTAACGCTGGGTATTTTATTCTCCAAAAAAATGCCTGCAGCCCGCAGTCATTTTTTCATGAACTTTTCCTTTGTCAACCCCTAATTTTCCTCAAACCCCCCTTAATTAACGGAAAAAGTAACGTAACTTCCTACACGAGGAGGAACGTTATGGCCAAAATTAGCATGTCAAATAAATGGCTTAACGAAATTTTGCTCTCGTTAGAACGTCGAAAACTGAACACTTCTGAACACTAAAAGTGACACTTTTTGACAGGGTAATTTGAAGGAAGGAACATGGGTAAAATAGGATTTAGAATTCGGAGCAAGGTCAACAAGCAGGTCAGTATTTATGTCTACCTGTATGGGCCGTTCAAAACAAGATTAGAAGCGAAAACCGGTTTTGTGGTTTTACGAGACGAATGGGACATTAAGAAAATGCGCGCCAGAATCTCAGATGAAAATGGTGTCCGTCTGAACGGATATCTCGATCAACTGGAAAGACATCTTGTTTTCCAATACAACAACCTCCACTCCAGTTCTCAGGAGTTTACCAGAGGATGGCTCGAAAGTCAGATTAGCGCATGTTTCAATAGACCTGATAAAGACAACCGGTCTAAGCTCACCTATCAAATACGTCGCTACATTAATGTGGCAGATACCAAACGTGTTCGATCTACGGGAAGCATTGGCTTATCTTATAATACCATACGCTCCTACGAACTATTCGAAAAGATCATCAAGAACTTCGAAGAGTACCGTGGACAACCCGTACTCATTGAGCATATCGACAAAGCATTGATAGACAGCTTTACCCACTGGATGCTCAAGATTCAGAAATACAGTACTAATAATACTGGCCACCAACTCAAGCAGATAAAGACCATTTGTAAAGAGGCCGACCGAAATGGACTACAGGTCCATCCATTCACCAAACACATCGAAGGCTTTCGCCAGCGTAGATCTGAGCGGATTATCCATACCATTAGCTTTGAAGAAATAGAACGGATCAAGAATCTCAAAGATTTGAGCCCAGAGCTTGAGAATACGAGAAAGTGGATGTTGATAGGCTTCTATTCAGGCCAACGTGTAAGCGACCTTCTAAAACTTACAGAAGCACAGGTAAGACATGCGATGAATGGCGTCTATATAGATGTGACCCAACAAAAAACGGGTAAGCATGTCACCATTGGAGTGAGCGACCCAACGACAATAAAAATCATCAAGGAAGAATTCCCAAAGCCGATATCTGCGATACTCTTTAACAGGTACATCAAAGTGGTTTGTAAAAAAGCGGGGATGACAGAGCACGTGAAAGGATTCAAACAGAATCCAGAGACTCGGCGAAAAGAACCGGGAATCTTTCCGAAGTATGAACTGATTTGTGCCCATGACCTAAGACGATCCTTTGCTACTAACTATTTCGGAAAAGTAGAAACACCAATACTAATGTCCATTACAGGCCACTCTAAGGAAACTACATTCCTTTCCTATATAGGAGCCAACCCAAATAAAGATGCAATGGCTGATGCTTTTATGATGCGAGCAGCAAGTATATAATTACTTACGATCTCGTTCTTCATTCAGATAATCCGTTTTACTCCTGCTCCAATCTAGAGATCTACTATCCTTAAACTCTTGAGTAAAGCGATCATCTTGTGGTTTAGCCTTGGGTAAAACATAGTTCGCTGAAATTTGAACAAGTTTTAATAACTGACTTGCGTTGAGCTCATCCATTTTCTCATAAAGCTTAGCCATACCTTCGGTTAAAAGGATTTCCATAGCATCATGTACGATCGGATCTCTTTTGGCTCTTCCTCTTTTACTCTTTTGACCTGCGATCCTTGCCGTTTCTGAAGTAAACTTTCCCATAATCTTCTGTTTTAGTGATTCTTACCCTAATCATAATCACGATTCCGAAAGAAGGCAAGTCCAGGAAGCTCGGGTTTTCCCACAGTAATTAACAACGAAAAAAGCCGGCTCAATGAGCCGGCTTTTGATTAATCCAAGTGGTCGCCTTATGCTACTCTTGCATCGGCTAATGCGTTTTGCTTTATAAAGTCATATACCTCAGTCAACCTAATCTCTTGTGGCAGGTCCATTGGCATATTACTAAACACATATCCAATTCCGTGGTGTTTACCATTTTTGATCGCAACAAAAGCCAATTTTGATTTTAAAGTTCCTATTGAAATACCACCTGGTCCATCAAAGCTCATACTCTGAACCAAGTCATCATCGTATACTACCTCCACAAATAATGATGTTCCGCGGTTATCAACGTTGAATACAGGTTTAGACCTTACAGAATCCGTGAATTGATTTAGATGGTTTTCTATTTCTGATGCGTGTTTGTGATCTGCTGCTTCAATGAGGAAGTCTCTAGACATTCTAGGTATTACATTAAACTCCCCTTTAAGACCACACTCTAACAAGAAGTCTTTGTGGGCTACAGGTCTCCAATAGAAAGTTTGTTCTTCGTGTGGTACTTGATGTAATCCCGTTACTCCAATAATTCTTTCTCCTGTTCTTAACAAATCTCCAATAATAGTATCGTAAGTTTCAAGCATCATCAAAATAGGATCCCAGTCAGATGGACAATACCACTCCGGATTCTTAAAATCTCCCTTGTATTGAGAAGAGTTAAACATGTAATGATGCTGTACGTGAGCTCCTCCGTTAAAGAAGAGGTGAGAATAGTCTGGTTTGTGTTTTTTCTGAAGAGTGACAAACACTTCCAATAGAATCATATCAAGAATAGCTGCTTTTACTCCTGGTTTTTTTCTAAGAGAAACCAGTTTAAAGAACTTAGGCCATCTTTTTATTCGAATGTATACTATGAAGCCAAGCAGCAACCAAATAACATCCGCAGGACCTACTTTTCCGGAGGCGTTACTATTAACGAATCTAGAAACTGTTCTGCTCAATTTTTCGATGATATAACCACCACTAGCTTTGGTTTGCGTCCACGGATCTGGAATAAAGAACTTCGAACTAGATAATCTATTATCTGCATTGAATGGACTGATAGCACCAACTGAAAGACCTAACTTTTCTAAATCCTCAAAAATCTGATTTAGGTCTGGTCTATCAACCATATCGCCAAGGCGAAATACTTGGTGCTCTTCATAAGTCTTGCCTGTCTGAACAGTTGCCCACTGAATCCATGGCTCAAGCAACTCATACTTGCCTTCACTAGTTGTATTGACAACACCATGTTTCAACAATTTTCCAAAGTTAATTAGCTTGCCTTGGCTAACATAACCTTTAATGTATTCCAGATTTAGTTCGTTAAGAGCTAGTAGTATCATTGTTTTCTTTCTTTAAACCATTTCACCATATCTCGGAGCTCTGACTCAGATGAATATTTCTGTTTTCCAGTTTGCGACCATAACTTTTCGCTTGTATAATGAGTCGAACTCGAAAATTTTCGCAATCGATCTAAGGTGAAGCCAGTATCTTTTTTAAGTAGTTTGCCGAAAAATTCTAGGATACCGAATGGTATAGCAACCAACCAAATTGGTAAATTTACCTTAGGAGGCTTCACCCCTAGTTCGTCGCAAATAATCCTAATTATATTATTCAAGTCATAATAGGGGCGTTCAGTCAAATTATAAATTTCCAACCCATTGACTGAATAAAACGGATCTGAAAACCTAAGTACGACATCAACGACATTGCGGACACTTACATGTGACTTCGTAATTCCGACTGGATTAATTTGGAAAGGGAGTGCTCGATTCAACTGCTGAATCAAATTAAACATATTAGCATAGTTATCTCTACCATAGATTACCGAAGGGCGCAATACCACCGTTGGTATTCCTGACTCTTCCGCATACTTTCTAATGAGAATTTCTGAATCAAGTTTAGTTTGACCATAAACAGAATCTGGTTCAATTTTGGTGCTTTCACTACCATCTGTAACATCACGACTATATATAGCTACCGTGCTAAAATGAATGATTCTTTTTACATCACACTTTCTAACATAGTTCAGGAGATTTTCCGTAGCAACTACATTATCATTATGGAATTCCGTATCCGAAATATCCCAGTCTCCTTTAGCCGCGGCGCAATGAATAACCACATCATATGAAGCCGGGTCAAGAAGAATTTTGTCTTTCAAGTCAATTCTATGAAGCCTGTAAGAAGGATTTGCTGCCTTAGCTCTATCTATTCCGTCTATTTCATGGCCAGAATCTAAAAGATTATCCACTAATACTTTCCCTACAAACCCATCACTTCCGGTTAGCAAGACTTTCATTTACGTAGTAAAACTTTAGTTATGAATTTGAACACTCTCATAGGTAATAGTCTAAATATGATTGAGATTGCGACCCTCGTGTAGAGTTGAATAGATGATATGTACTTCTTTCTCTTTAGTGTCTTGACAAAATGAATTTCATGCTTCAAATACGTTAAACCTCTTCTACGATTTAATTGTCTTGAATCAGACCTGAAGTATACTAAAGGCTCATTAATATTATCACAACGAGCGCCTAGGGCAATCATCCGTATCCAGAGATACCAATCCTCAAAAAAAGGCATATGGATATAGCCGCCCGCACTTAAAACGGCCGATTTACGAAACATCACGCTTGGGTGATTAAACGGGTTTCTCAGCCAATATTTTTGAGATATCAAGTCGTTAGTCATTGCTTTTCTATACGACTCTACTTTTTCAATTGATTCAGAAAACTCTGCTAAATTCGAAGATATAAGATCATTGGACTCGATTAGCTTTAGTTGCTTCTCAAATCTAGTCGCATAGGCAACATCGTCAGAATCCATTCTTGCCACAATATCATATCTACAGTGTTCCAATCCTTTATTAAGCGCGATTCCTAATCCATTATTAACATAACTCCATACACAATTAAACAATGGTTCTTTTTCTAAGTCCAAAACATAGTCATTTAATTTACTCGGGAGAGGTCCATCAATTGTGATAACTATCTGTGAGGGCTTAATAGTCTGATCTTTAGTAACACTACGAATAGCTAACATAAACTCGTCTAAAGAATCATTTTTATATACCGGTATTAGAACCGAAAAAAACGGTGATTCCATGTTACCCTACATAAGTGAAAGATTAAGCCAAACAAAAAAATTGGCCTCGGACAATCTTTTTCGATAAGTTTCACAGCAGCGCGAAACTGTTTGCTAATATTCGTCGATATCCTTCCATTGGGCGAAAGCCTATATTTAATATGAGTTTCCTTGATATAATCGAATTGCACACCTGCTTCATAAAGTCTTAAATATAATTCCCAATCTTGTAACGCAGGAAGATCCTCCCTAAATCCCCCAATTTGATTAAATTTTTCTCGCGATAAAAAGACTGAACTAGTAGATCCAATATAATTGAATAAAAACAGATTACCTGAATGCACTTTAGAAACCCGCTTAATGTGGTTAGCATTCTCTGTAAAAAACATTTTCCGGCAAAAGGATAATGAATTCTCTTCACGATACTTTATCTGATACCAGAGCTTTTTAGAATGCCAGATATCATCGTCATCTAAAAAGGCTATCCATTTATAAGTAGAGAATTCCACTCCCATATTTCGTGCAAAATTTGCCCCCTTTGATCCTCCCGTATATATAATTTTGAAATCATCTTTCTCAATGTATTCAGACAAATCAACATCCAATCGATCTCCATCGTTAACAATTACTACTTCAAGCAAAACATTCTCCGTCCCCTCCTGTCCATAAACACTATCTATAGCTTCAATTAATGTTTGCCGGTTTCCTGTTGTTGGAATAACCACGCTTACTCCTTCCATAACACCGATGTTATAATGACCAATGACCATATTTGTAACCCATCAAAACTCTTCAAAAACTGTATCATTTCTAACAAAAATATTGTTGCTATTAAGACTCTCCAAGGACTTTTACCCTTAAAAATGTCAATCAATGCCTTTAGAATTGTCGCTGTAAAAAAGATACAAAGAGCCAGTCCAATCACTCCAAAATCATAGACCCATTCCAAAAATATATTATGGATGTAGGGCATACCAAAAAGATTCGAAAGCCGCATACTCGCACCAGCCCCATGACCTGTGATTAATGACCCCATGTTCATATTCTCTATGGCTTGATGCCATAATTTATAACGCATTGCGCCGCTTAGAGAATCTGTGTATATTCTCTCAATAACCTTTAAATCAGCAATATACGGACTTATAACAGCTATAACACTTGCTAAAATCAGACCTGCCAAGAATACCATACGGAATGAATATCTTCGATTTATCCATCGAAAAAAACCAAAAACCACAACAAACAAACCCAGGAAAGCATTTGTTCTAGCATGTGTCATAAAAAGACTCGCTAGAATTACCAAAGCAAAAATAAATCTAACTGACAGCTTTTCTTTCGAGTAAGTAGATAACAAAACTAATGCGAACAAATGTAATTTTGTCAACAGTAAATAATTAATTGATCTTTCCAAATATACCGAACTATTTATCAACATACTCAAACTGTAGAATAGAACAGACAGAACAAACATTCGCAAAGACCAGTGATTTAAATCTATTGTGACAATCTTTACAAGTAAATAAGCCAATAAATATCCTAAATAATGCAAACTTACTTCGAAATTTGGCAGAGCTAAAATAACTACAAGCAACGTCGAACAGACAAAAAATATTTCCGCCGGCTTTATATTGATACCACGTTTAGCTTTAGAAAAGAACATCGGTACAATTACGAAAGGAACCGCAAATGGTAATTCTTTTACTAAAAATCTAAGTAATAGTCCTAAGTATATTTCCACCGCCCTAATCTATGTAAATACAAAACAATAAACTTACTTATGTGACCGGCTATCAACACAATAAAGAGATCTTTAACTGATATATCTACTAATAATATTGCCACAAAGGAAACGACCAAAAACACTATGGAACCAAACAACAAAAAAGACTGACTATCACGTGCAATTATAGTAAATGTCTCTTGGGTTCCAATGTACTCAATAAATACTATCCCTGCTGCTAGCAATAGCAAAACATAATCCTCCAATTCTATTCCCAAATAGACTAAAATCAAATCCTTGAATTGCCATAATATTCCGACATAAGCGACAGCAACTATTGGTAAAAAAATAACATAATAGCGTCTTATTATATTTTTAGACCCTTTATTAATTGATAATCTATTAAAAACAAAACTAAATACTCGAATTCCTGCCATAAGCCTAACTATACCTGAATATTGAAAAACTAATCCTTCCTTCGTCCCAGCGAAATACTCAAGTATCATGTATAATCCCAGAGAAACTATAAATGGAGGGATTACATAAAACAAATTGTTATAAAGAGCAACTTTAGCTTGGGAGTAATCTACCTTCAAACCTTCAAATAAATTCAAAGTATATGCAATTATGAATAGGACGCCTGAAATAATAAGAATTATTGTACTCAAGGGCAATCCTGAGAAGAATACGCCAAAAACTATTGCTAGAAAAGCAGTCGGCAACAATCCCGTAAAGACTACGGTACTTCTTAACAATTTATTCTCAGCTTGATCCTCCCAGGAACGAAGAAACATTATGGAAATCGGGAAAGACAAAATTGTCTCTGGTACTCTATTTATGAAGGTACCAATCAATACTAAAGTGATGGCAATCAAAATAAAAAAACCAAACCAGGAATTGTATAATTTCGGTCGATCTGTTTTATTTGAACGCCAGATAGCCTTATCAAAGCCAAAAATAAGTAAGGTTATCAAAGACTGTGTATAGGATAAAGACAAGAAGATATCATCCGCTTGCTCTATGTTCAAAAAGTACTTAGCTGAAACTAGTAGTCCTAAAGAAAGGACTAAAGTTAAAACTCTTATGAACAAAAGGTTAATAGCGTACAACCTCAATAAATTTGCTAAAACGCTTACCAATTACACCTGTATTACCAGGTTTATATCTCTTTTTGAAATCTTTTATCTCGTCTACTCTATTGTTCACAAGATAGTACCCAAATTTAATTGGCCAGTAAGCAATATAGTACGTGATTAACGCCACTATTAAAGAAAAACGCAAGCTCCAAAAGGAAACAGATTGTATCCTTTCTAAGTGAACCTTCAAAACGGAACTAACAACCTCAGAAGAATTAAAATCCTCTTTCATATTTGCTAAGACATCATGTGAATGTAATCGTATTAAGTCACTATCGCTCGTTTTCCAATTAAATTCAACGGTACTTAAGTCTTTGATATCTAAATGATTTGATAAGTCACTAGCTATTTTAGCCCTACTATTCTTGAATTCCTTATTAGTGTAGGTGGGAATTTGGGCAAAATACGATTCGATAGCTGTTGTACAACCGACCTGAATTAAAACTTTTGTTTTGCTTAATGCCTCTTCAACGAGTTCATTTGAAAAAATCTTTACGTTAGTTAGAGGCCTGAACAATGATTTGTAATAACCTTCATTTTCACTCGGATGAGGCCTTATTATTATTCTTTTTTCAGGATACTCTGATGACAGCTGATAAACCACTTTTTCAAGCCATGTCTGTGCTTCTCTCTGTGTAAAATAGTTCGTATAAATGAATTCCTTATTTACCTCAAAGTCATACGATGGATTTTTACCTGAGAAAATAAAACCTAGACCCTGTATATGATTGGGATAAGAAAAACTTGTATTTATCAAAAAATCATAAGGCTTATTATCACTCCTCAAGTCTTTATATATATCGAACCTTGGATGACCTGAAACGACTATCGGAGTGCTTAATTCAAATGTATTCTCAAAGAACTTTTTTTGCCATTCGGACCACACTAAAATAGTATCATCAGCCTGAAATATGGCAGGATTCATTGCGTTGACAAGAAAATTAGACCAATTATCTTTACTACCTGGGAAAACCCCTTCTTCATGCAAATAAACTATTGAACCACCCTTCCTTTTAATTCTATGGTAGTATGCCGAATCTTTGTGTTTGGGCTTAGAAAAAAAATGCTTTCCAAAGAAAACCGCACGAGCGAAGATAAAAGTCAATAATCGAAGTAATTGCTGCTCTATGATTACTACAATAATTTCGTTATTCTTTTCTACTGTATTCTTTGCAATTAGCCTTCTACTTTGGAGCTCCCTACTTGTACTCTCAATTGGTAAAAAAAGAACTTTTTTCCGTTTATCAAACATAGACAAAGCTATTCCCTATTCCGTAATAATCAAATCCTGCCTCGCCTACAATCTCTCTGCGGTAGAGGTTGCGACCGTCGAAGACCACGCATGTTTTCATAGCTGCGCCTACCTTGTCCCAATTAGGCACGCGGAACTCTGACCATTCAGTAATCAGTGCCAAGGCATCTGCACCCTGAACTGCTTCCATATCGCTCTCGCAGTAGGTGATGGTATCGCCCAAATCGTGCTTGGCCTCTTCCATAGCGACTGGGTCGTAGGCACGAACGTTCGCACCAGCTTTGAGCAAAAGGTTCGCCAATACGATGGACGGCGCCTCACGCATGTCGTCCGTATTCGGTTTAAATGATAATCCCCAGAAAGCAACAGTCTTGCCCTGAAGCTCGCCGCCGAAGTAGGCGTTTATTTTATTGAACAGCACACTCTTCTGATCGTCGTTCACTGCCTCAACAGCTTCGAGGATACGCATGGTGTGTCCGTTCTCTCGGCCCGTACGCGCCAATGCCTTTACATCTTTCGGGAAACAAGAGCCTCCGTACCCAATACCCGGGTAGATGAACTTGTTGCCAATTCTTGGATCTGAACCAATGCCCTTGCGCACCCAGTTCACATCGGCACCCATCTTCTCACAAAGGTTGGCAATGTCGTTCATGAACGAAATCTTCGTCGCCAACATGGCGTTTGCCGCATATTTGGTCATCTCGGCAGAAGGGATGTCCATAAAGATCACAGGGTGGCCATTCAAAGTAAACGGACGGTAGAGCTTGTCCATGATTTTCTGTGCGTCGTCGCTATCCACGCCCACCACGATGCGGTCGGGCTTCATGAAGTCGTCAATAGCCGCGCCTTCTTTCAAGAACTCTGGGTTCGAAGCCACGTCAAAACCGAAACCTACATCGCGAAGGTCCAAAGCGTTTGCTACGGCGCCACGCACCTTTTCAGCAGTACCTACAGGAACGGTAGATTTGGTGATGACCACCAGGTAATCGGTCATGGTCTTTCCGATCTGATCGGCCACAGCAAGAACGTACTTCAAATCTGCAGAACCGTCTTCACCTGGAGGGGTACCCACAGCAATAAATGCGGCCGCTGAACCTTGGATGGCTTCGCTGAGATTGGTAGAAAAGTTCAACCGGCCCTTGGCATAGTTGCGCTCAACAATCTCTTTTAAGCCCGGTTCATAGATCGGAAGGATGCCGTTCTTTAGGCCGTCAATCTTCTTCTGATCAATATCCACACAGGTTACCTCGATGCCCACGTCCGAAAGACATGCGCCTGTTACTAGACCCACGTAACCTGTGCCAATTACTGTGATTTTCATGCGTTATCAATCATATCGTTAGAAAATCTTGTGCCCTTTTCAACAGTATAGTTCAGTTTTTTACCTAAAAAATCACTTAAGTATTTTGGATGTAATCCAAATCCAGGTCGAATACTCCTCACGTTTTCTTCAGAGATGACTTCACCCTTCTTGATATCTTTTACCACATAAAGAGACCTGCTAAACGCTCTGCCCTTTATCTGCTTTTCAGTTGGCTTGTAACTGACTTGGCCAACTGCCTTTTCTGCCTCTCTTACAGCTTTAACCATCTCAGTAAACTCTTCTTCATTCATTGAAAACGTAGCGTCAGGACCACCAATTGATCTGTCCAGAATAAAGTGCTTTTCTATAATTCTTGCTCCCAGGGTCGTAGCAACAACTGGAACCGTACTTCCTAAGGTATGATCAGATAAGCCCGGGATAACACTGAATCTCTCGTTGAAATCAGGGATCATGGCCATATTTGCTTCTTCAATTGGAGCAGGATAACTCGAAGTACACTTCAGCAATGCAATGTTATGGTTTCCCATACGCCGACAAGCGTCAAGGGCTAATTCAATGTCCTCAGAAGTTGCAATCCCAGTGGAAAGAATTACTGGTTTCCCTTTAGATGCCACATATTCAATAAGTGGAATGTCAGTAATTTCAAAGCTGGCGATTTTATAGGCTGGCACATTTAAGCTCTCTAGGAAATCAACAGCTGACTTATCAAAAGGTGAAGAAAAACATATTAATCCTTCCTCTTCGGCACAATCGAAGATTTTTTCGTGCCATTCCCACGGCGTGTAAGCATCTTTATATAAATCATATAATTTCCTCCCATCCCAGATTGTTCCTTTTATGAGAAAATCCTCTTTGTCACAATCTATCGTGATTGTGTCCGCTGTATAAGTTTGCAATTTGATAGCATCAGCACCTGCACGTTTTGCTGCACGAACTGTTTCTAATGCTACACTCAGGTTACCATTGTGGTTAGCGGATAATTCAGCAATAATGAAAACAGGAGCATTGTTGTCTATTGTAAAATTTGCGATTTTCATTCTGTCATTAGTTTATATCGAATAATGCTATTCGTTTTGCCGATTATTGTAAATCCTAAATTCTGGAATGCCTTGACTGACGCCTTATTTTCAATCATGACTTCACCTATGATGTTTTTAATTCTCGGATTCTCTTTAGCAATCCGAACCCCTTGTCTTAAAAGTTCACTCCCATACCCGTTTCCATGAAATTTTGGATCGATTAAATAACTTATATAGCCGGAACCGTCTGAATTAAGATCCAAACGAAAGGATCCAACTTGATATTTCCTTTTTTGAGCAATGAAATAAAGACAATAATCATCATTCAATTTAGAATTGAACCAATTCTTGTGAGACTCAAGTGTGATTTCACTCTTGTTCAAAGAATATTGCCGAACTACTGCATCAATCGCCCATGAGTAAGTTAGGTTGACATCATCACTGTCGACTTTTCTAAGCTCGATATGTTTGTTTACAAGAGAGTGAATGATAACATCTTTATACTCCCCCTCAATTAGACATTGATCTTTTAAGACTGCTTCTCTTTTGAATCCATTTCTCTCTAATATAGTGTATAAATGAGGACGTAAATCAAAAGCGTAAGTGTAGATTTTATGAAAACTCAATTCTTCGAAAGCTACTTTTTCAATGCAGGCTAAAAACTTTGACCAATAAAAATTAAAAGCGTCTTTTTCAAGTTGAGTTTCCATTATAAACGATAACTCCGCATTCTTGTCAATCCAGTTAACATGAACTAGGCCTCCGTAGCCAATACATTCATTTCCTTCGAGAAAACTGAAAAGAATCTGATTTGGCCTTTCTTCATAAAATAGTGAAGCAACCGTAGTATTAAAGTAATTTTCTTGTTTCTCGATCGTTAAAGGCTCACTCTGACGCAAATGATAAATCTGCTCATTTCGCCATTGCATGATGTCATAACGATCCTCATGACGGATCGGCACCAGGCTGTATTCACCTGAAGTCACGATTTGTTGTTTTAGGCATTTATAGACCCTCATTTGCAATTAAATAAGCGGCTTTTGCTAAATCTAAGTCATTCTCATCGTCTATATCAACTGCCTCGAGCCAAGATAATTGATGAAACCTATAATCATCCGAGTAAAAAGTACCATTATCCAAGAGTTCGTGATATCGGCTAATCCAAGTAGCTCCTGACGGACAAATTAATTCGGGTAAATCTTGTGAACGCGTGTTCGTTTTAATATGTGTTAACACTTTTTGAAAACGACCATCTCCCTTTTTTTGATGTGCCCACCATGGGTTAAACATTCCGTATTTAAATCCTGACAACAAACTGTATCTACTTTCATCACCTTCAAATGCCAATACTTGTTCCTTGATAGAATTACTTGAGCGTAGTGGACAATTTGCCATAAGTTGTACAACAGTTTCATAGGATTTACCATTATATTTCTTGAGCTGCCCAAGAGCACTTATAGTCGCTTCGCTTATGGTGCTAAAATCATCTGCATAGTTTGTCCTCAAAAATGGAACTGTTGCACCACTGTCTCGAGATACACTTGCGATTTCTTCACAATCTGTGCTTACTAACACTAAATCAAATAGTTTTGAATCGAGAGCTGCTTCAATTGTCCACGCAATCATGGGTTTACCATAAAACTCCATGATATTCTTTTTAGGTAATCTCTTGCTTCCTCCCCGAGCTGGGATTATAGCCACTCGATGCTCTACCAAATTGTCCATCCACCATCTACTTTTAAGTTCTCACCAGTTACATTCAGCTCCTCATTATCCAAGAGGTACTTCAAAGGCGGAAATAAATCATTATGAGTTAACATTCTGCCCGTTGGTGTCAGTTTGCTATAACGCTTTTTGAATGTATCATCAACTCTTCCTTCCACCCCGCCATAGCTAACAGCATTTACTCTTACTTCATGAGCTAACCGTACAGCTAATTCTTTTACTAAGTGAATTTGCGCCGCTTTCACCACCCCGTAATTCACAGCGGACTGTTTCTTAAAATTTGTGTAAAGAGATGGTGTGGGTGCTACATTTCCGTACATGGAACTTATAAAGAGTACATCCCTTAGTCCCGACTTTTTCAATGCTAATTCCATAGTTAGCAAATAAGGAAATGTAACCCCATTAAAAAATTCAAGTTGAAAGCTGTCGGAGTCCACAACTCCGTTTTCATCCATTTGCAAAGTATCTAAAGACCGTGCATTATGAATTATAGCATCGGGTAGGTCGTTTAACTGATTCAGCATACTTCTTAAAGCATTCTCACTTGAAAACTCAACAATGATGGGTTTACATTTATTTACGTCCCATTTGTTATTTTTCATTGCGCGCTGAGCAGACTCTATGGTACGAGAGGTAAATAGTACCTCGTGTCCATCTTTCAACATATCGGTTACTAATCTTGAACCGATGTTGCCCGTGCCCCCTGTAATTAATATTCTACGCATAAATACCTGCCTCTAAGATGGTTACCATTTCTTTCGTAAATGCTCGCGGGATGTTCTTTTTTTCACCATGAACAATATCCACAAAACGATTCAGCGCTGTTTTAAAGGCATAAAAAGCATCTTGAAACTTTAATTCACAATAACTATTCGTTCCTTGAATATTGATACATAAAGGTAAAGGTAGGTTTCCACCTGTTTGGAATTGCGCGATGATCCCTGAAGACCACCTAACCTGCACTCCTCTTAATTCATTTGAACTAATCGGAAGCTTTCGAACATCCATTAAGTCACCGCGTTCAGGAAGTATTTTTAATACAGGTTCAATTATATGAACGGCATATTTTTCCCAACTTTTTGGAACTGTTGCCCATATCGCTTTAACCTCCCCAATTTTTTCAAAATCAATTTTAGACCATTGAAATTCATGTGCAAATTGTAATGCGGAGCAAGTGAATATTTGTTCTTCAGTTTTCGCCAAATTCCATAATCGATCGGCATCTCTTATGTTTAATGCAAACGGCTTATCTATATATATTGGAATGCCCGCTAATAAAAAAGGCTTGGCGTGCTTATAATGGTTTTCTGCATCGTCTCTGGCCAATAAAACAGCATCCACATTACCTACCATATCAGAGAGGGAATTACAAACTGTTTGAATTCGAGCAGCCTTCGCAACATGCTCAGATAAATCCCTGTCTTGGGTCCAAATATGAGTAACCTCAGCTAAGTGATTTAAGTAATTTTCTGGAAATCTCTCTTTACTGAGATATTCTGGAATCACAGGAAACGGGCAGTTTCCCATTATCTCATTATCAAAACCATTAAAAATGGCAGACCATGAATAAGGATGACCATTTCCCTCACTAATTCCTATTACTCCAAGTTTTAACTTATTGGCCATAAGTTAGGTCTTAAAATATTTTCTGGAATCTTTCTAGGTGGTTCAGGAAGGTCGAAGCTTGAAGTTTCAGAAAAATTAATATTTTGAATTAGCTGGCTCTCGTTATTTACGCCAATGACAACGTGATCGATAAAATCTTTACTCAAGGAAAAATTAAGTAACGCTTGTGCTAATTGTGTGCTATCAAAGAAGGAATTGCGCAATCGATTTAGGTATGGAGTAATAGGTTCGAAGAAATCCGGTAAATCTTCTGGGTCGACAAAAAACAAGCCTTGTAAAAACGTAGATCTAGTGTGTATCTCAACACCTTCCTTGTGGAGGTCAATTGCTAAGCTCTCAAACCTTTGGTCAAGATGACTATAAGGAATCTGAATAATATCAGGAATTCCATACTTTACAATCAGCTGACTCAATTCGTTAGGTGTATACACTGAAAAGCCTATTTTTTGAATGATTCCCTGTTTTTGTAAATCCTTTAGTTGGGAAACAATTTTTGGGTTTTCAAAGGCACTAATGGCACTATGGAATAGAAGACCATATATAGAATTAATACTTAGGTTTTCTAGACTCTGTTGAACTAAAACCTCAGCAGACCTCGCTTCTGCCTCATCTGGGTTTATTTTAGTGATAATCCGAAATCTATTCTCATGTAATCTGCCTATAACCCTCTCGCTGTCACCGTAAGCTTGAGCTGTGTCGAGAAGGCGAACCCCTTCTGTATGAGCTACATTTAAAATTTTTGAAACTTCTATCGAATTGGTTTTTCCTTCTTTGTTCCCTATCCCATACTGAAGACCAAATTGCACAGTACCCAAAGCTATTTTTTGGTTTTTGCTAGCCATTGTAGAACTCTGTAACTTTTGCAATGACAAAATTTTGCTCTTCTACAGATAGCGTTGGATACATGGGAAGGCTGATACAATGATTATAATAGTTCTCTGCATTGAGTCTATCACCCTCTTTCCATCCTCGGTCTCTATAATAGGGCATTAGATGACAAGGGATATAATGAATCTGAGCATAGATGTAATTTTCTCTTAAATAATTGTACAAACCTAATCTGTCGTCGACTTCAATAACATAAAGATGGTAGGCATGCCCAGCAACTACTCTCGATTGTCCTTTAATAAAGTCTTTGTTCTGGAAAGCATTCTCATAGGTACGTGCTATTTCTCTTCTACGTTGTATGCCTTCATCTGCTCTTTGAAGTTGGCTTAATCCCAAAGCAGCTTGGAAGTCTGTTAGACGATAGTTATAACCTAACTCTTGCATTTCCATATACCATAGTGGATATGAATCTACATTTTCCATTCCAGCTGCAAAATCAACACTGTTGGTATATAAACCATCATCCTTCACAATACCGTGAGTCCTTAACGCGAGTAACCTATTGTAAAGAGCTTCATCATTGGTAGTAATCATGCCGCCCTCACCAGAAGCAATATGTTTAACCGGGTGGAATGAGAAAATTGCTAATTCCGCGAACTCACCGGAGCCACATTTTGATTCTTGGCCGTTAGTCTTAACAAAAGATCCTCCAGGTGCATGACAAGCATCCTCTATAATCCAAAGCCCATACTCATTTGCGAGATTTCTATAAGCCTCTAGGTCAACTGCACGTCCCGCGAAGTCAACAGGAATGACGCCTGAATACGTTCCTTTCGGTGATGCCTCAAGGAGCTCACGGACCGAATTAATATCGAGAAGATATGTTTCTGGATCAATATCCCCGAAGACTACTTCACCGCCACAAAATCTTACACAATTTGCACTAGCGGCAAAGGTTATAGGGGTAGTAATTACTTTTTGACCCTCACTAACATTAAGTGCTAATGCACAAAGGTGCAAGGCAGCTGTGCCGTTAGATACAGCTACGGCATATTTAGCATCTACATATGAGGCAAAAAATTCCTCAAACTCTTTAATCTTTGGACCTTGAGTCAGATAGTCTGCTTTCAGAACTTCTACAACAGCTTCAATATCTGCTTGCGTGATATTTTGCTTACCGTAAGGAATTGGATTCATTATACCTTAAATGTTGGATCTACGTGTTCTGATATAAGCTCTCGTAAGGAATCGACAGTTTCCCATTCTTCATTATCACCCGAATTATAGCTAAAGCCTTCCGGTACTTGCTTGGCATTATGAGCCGTTTTAAATTCCTCCAAATCCCATGGCGTAACCGTTGGAAGAATTGTATAATATTTTCCCAGGTCATATGTGTTATAAGAATCTGAAGGGGTTATCATCTCCTCATGAATCTTCTCACCAGGTCTAATACCTACCACAGGCTTTTCGCACTCAGGCCCAATAGCTTCTGCCACATCTAAAATCTTATAACTTGGGATTTTAGGAACGAATAGTTCACTCCCCCATGCATGCTCTAAAGCATGCATTACCATATCAACACCACCTTGCAGGCTAATGTTGAAACGAGTCATTTTCTCACTTGTAATAGGAAGTTTGCCCTCTTTCTTTTTATTAATGAAGAATGGAATTACAGAGCCATTTGACCCCATGACGTTGCCGTATCTAACAACACTAAAACGTATATCCCTTGAGCCTTTATAATTGTTGGCGGCAACAAACAGCTTATCTGAAGCTAGTTTAGTGGCACCGTAAAGATTAATTGGTGCACATGCTTTATCTGTAGAAAGAGCAACTACACGGCTAACATTGGTTTTTATACACGCGTCTATAACATTCTGAGCACCGTGCACATTTGTCTTCACACACTCGTCAGGGTTGTACTCTGCAATGTGAACATGCTTCATTGCAGCAGCATGAATAACGTAATCTACACCAGTCATAGCTCTTTCTAGACGGTCATAATCACGCACGTCACCAATTAAGTACCTAATCTGGGGATACTGCGCAGCAGGGAATTCCTGAGCCATTACAAATTGCTTTTGCTCGTCTCTGCTATAAATGATCACCCTTCTTACCTCGGGAAAGTTTGTCAGGATATGGCTGGTTAATTTTTTACCTAAGGAGCCCGTGCCCCCAGTAATTAATACAGATCTGCCATTCCAAAAATTATTAGTACTCATCTTTGATTATTTATGTCACAGGCATGTCCTGTGCTTGTTTTTCGTTGTTGTTTACTGTTAAAGTTGCTTGCAACCGGGCAATCATTGTTCTGTAGTTTCTCGTGCCCAAACTAGCAGGCATTGGCCCAACTGTTCGGGGTGTATTTCACTACTTATTTGTGCATTGACGCTCTTGCCGGTCAGTTCTTCTACGCG
>Ga0209138_1001711_pt1 | contig 18130 bp, 33 predicted proteins | sample SaaInl3SG_22_DNA_FD_184645 | JGI IMG/M metagenome (GOLD analysis project Ga0209138, IMG submission 184645) | Marine microbial communities from expanding oxygen minimum zones in the Saanich Inlet - ESP_153SG_22_DNA (SPAdes) (version 2) | ecosystem: Environmental > Aquatic > Marine > Intertidal...
TCGGCTTCATCGACTGCTGCTTGATACATCGGGTCAATGACGTAATCGTAGAAAACCCAGAAAATGTTGTCAATTGTAAACCAGTCGTTAGTGGCGGAAATAATTACCTTGTCAATGGATACGCCTTGCGAAACCGTGTAGCTTTCAGTTCGTGCATATCCGTTAGCTGAGTTGTTAGCTACTGAGTCAGATACGGTGTAAGAAACGCTGCTCTGCGTATCGTCCGCGTTGTCTTCAACAACCTCAATCGTGGTGTCCTTATTGAGGGCCCAAACCGTAAATCCAAATCCTTTGACTTCTTGTTCGGTATTTGTGAAGTCAATAACAACATCTTCAGAGGGGTCCTGCATGTCAAGGACTACTCCTTGGTCTCCCACGGCCGTGTAGTCATCTTCTGGGACGTCGCGAAGAGCTACTCCGCTTTGAGCTGTGGTCGAGACAGTGCTGTCTCCAACTGAAATCTCAATGTCCGAGTCGGAAGTGTCTAAATCTTCAAAATCTTCTGTAACTGTCGTTTCTTCTGGAGAATCGGGGGTAGCTTCTGAAAGTGCCGCCTCGGCTTCGCTGAGAACTAATTCTTTCTCTTCGACGTCTTGCTCTTGTGCCTCGACGGCACTTTCAGCTTCACTCCAATTAGTTATTGCCTCCTCGGCTTCGGAGACCGCCGAGGTAGTTTCTTGATGTGCGATATTTGCTTCCGCCACGGCGTCCGTGGCTTCTGTTATCGCTGTCTGTGATTCTGCGTTGGTTACTTTTTCCTCATCTAATACCACTTCCTGGAGCGTTTGCTCCGTAGTAGCTAGTTCTTGCTCTGCCGTTGCTACAGCAGTTGACACTTCGTCTAACGAGCTCTGCGTTAGCTCAGGCGAAGAGTCTTTTTGGACCACCTCCTGCGACGCATCTTGAGAAGATTCAGGGGAAGCTTGAGAATCGGTAACCTCCTCTCCTGATTCGGTGGCGTATGCAGTTTGTGGAGCGTGAACTCCATATATGTAAAGTATAAAAGGAGACGCCAAAAGCGATACACCCAAGCGGGGACCAAGCCACTTTAAAAAGTGGGTGCGCTTTTTAGACATTGCTGCTCCGTGTCGTAGGCAATTAACACAGAGGCGTATTTAAGCCTCAGGCAAGGCTTTGTGTAGGGAAGTCTTGCCTTTCTAGTATAAGGCTATTTCAAGAATGCTTTTTAGAAATTGTCATAAAAACATGGCGAACAGTGCTGGGATACCACTCTTTTCCGCCATTAGTAGTGGGAATCTTATCTCTATTCAAGGAATTGGCAATTGAACCAAAAGAGGAACCAGCAAGCCGTGCATCGTAGATGCGACTCTTGTATTCCGCGTCTAGGGCAGACTTAGGGCCTAGGTCAACACCCCAAACCTTGCCTTGGTCGCGACGGTCTTGGTGGACATCCTTCTGCCTGGCAGAAATCATGCCACGCTCCATTTCAGCCATCGCAGACATGATGGTGACCACGAACCGTCCGTTGGCGGTAGTGGTGTCAAGCCCAAGGTCGAGCATGACCAAACGCCAGCCAGTGTTGTTGGAGCGGTCAATGATGCTGAGGAAGTCTCTAGTGGAACGAGCAAGTCGGTCTAGTCTGGTGACATAGAGAGCTTGCGCCTTTCCTTCGTCGAGGTCTTCTAAAGCTTTGCGGAGAACAGGTCTGCCCTGGATGCTTTTCCCAGAGCGACCTTCTTCTCTTAAAATAACTGCTTCGTAGCCAGCCCCCTCCGCAGAGGCAATCAGCTGACGTTCCTGAGCGCCAAGACTCATTCCGTCTTCTGCCTGCATCTGGGTGGAGACTCGGGCGTAGCAGTACGCTATCCCGTTGCTCATCCTTTATCGAAAGATACGATGCCAGACTTTGGCTTCAAGCTTTTGCCTTTCTTGCCACGAATAGTCTTAATCACTGCTCCTATAACAGCATATGTAAGCAGTGCGAAGAACGCGACGATGATTACAACGAGTAACCAACCGAGCGCCCACATACCAACTTCAAAAGCGATTCTGAAGGGTTGAGTCCAATCGAGTCCCATTATTAATGCCTTTCTATCGGGGTTAAGTAGCCACTATAGCATACAGAGTTAGACTTAAGACTGTATGCCTATATTCTATTATACCTAATGTTCATTAGGCAGTTCGTACAATATAAACACTAAAGAGCGACAGCTCCGCCACTCTCATTGAAATCAAGAATTAATGTGGCCAAACGAAGCTCTTCGTCAATCTTTGCTTTCTCCTCTTCAAGCTTCATGCGCTCAGCAAAAAGCTCTTTCTTCTTCTCTTCTGAGGACTCTTCTTTGAGGGACTTGTCCCGCTTAATAGCTTCTTTGAAGTAGTCGGTGAGGTCCTCACCAAGAACCCCGTCTTTGGTGTACTCGCTGTCCAAATAATCCAAAGGATTGTACTCGAAAGAGCTAACAGGAATATCACCAGCTCGATACGAGTCGTGGTGATAAACACCGAGGAAAGTGTAGTTTTGGTAGTGACTAACAGCCGAAGTCAAGGGCGCTAATGGGTTAACATTATCTGCAATGTAGGGCTCAAGGTGGTTCTCCTTATTCTCCACCCACATTGCTACGGGCTCTACCTTAATAAAGTAGCGATTCCATGTTTCAGGGTTACCAACCTCTGGTCCTTCTGGGAAGGCCGCTATGGAGTGAACGTACCATCCACTTGAAGCAGGTACGTATTTTACTGATGGGTCATACTCGTGTGTGCTGAACATTTTGTTCCTCTCTAGCTTGTAGAAGAAATCTATCATAGAGATTCAGCAGAGTCAAGAACCGATTTTTCGCGCTCCCGTTCCGTTAGATTCCGAACAACGAACTGAGGAACGAAACCACGTCCTGAGTAAGTTGGCGGATAGTGTCAACGAAAGTGTTGGGTTGGTCTGGGTTCGTGCCAGGAGCCTGGACAGGTTCCTCCTCAGTTGCGTTTTCCTCTAAGGCGTCCTCGACATCTGCAGGGACACGCTCGAGAAAGGTAGACAGCAACCCAGGTTGTTGCACCTCAACGTTGTACTCGAGGATTGTTCCGTCACCACCGAGGGTGGGCAGAGAGACCTTTATGTCTGTGGTGTTGTCAGATAGTGAGGAGCGGAAAGTCTCGACGACTGCCTCTTCCTCTTCCTCAACCAAAACATCCTTAGTGCGAATGTTGGTCAACCCAGCGCCGATGTTCCCACCCTGAGACTCCGTCTTCTCGGGGACCAAAGTCGCTGTGCCTGAGCCGACCTCTACAGTGAAGGTTGCCTTGTCGTCTCCGTCGTAGGTAGCTCCACTGCTAGACCCGTAGCCAGCCACGTTGCCTGTGTCGCTAGCTTTGGCCTGATAGCGGAGCGTGCAGTCTGAGCAGAAGCGTGCTTGGTTGCGCTCCTCCCACCCCTCAATGAAGTCCTTAGACCACTTGGTCCCATCGAAAGGAACAGTGGTGTGAATCTCTCCCGTGCTGGGGGACACAACAGACCATGCCCCCAAACCCTCAAGGGCGTCGGGCGGTGGGGTGTAGCCAGACTCTGTCGTAGCAGGGTTTGACTCTGGTTCGGGAACTGGGTCCAGGTCTGGTTCGAGAACTGGCTGTGGACGTTTGACGGGAACTGGCTCCTCTGCAGGAGCGGGTTCTGGAGCCGTTTCTTCCGCCACAGGCTCTTCTGCAGGAAGCTCCTCGCCAAACGCAGAGGCAGAATAACCGAACAGCAGAAAAGCAGTAATTCCGAAAAAGGCAGATACTTGGAAAATCTTTCTAGTCATGCAGAAAAACTATCATAGAGTTTTTAGCAAGTCAAGAACCGATTTTCCGCGCTCTCTTTCCGTAATCAGACGGAGACGGAGATTTCGTCCATAGACCGAAGGTTATCGACTGTGACCCTCCACCTGGGACCTCTATCCTGAGGGAGAGTGATGTCATGCTGTGCAGTCATGCCATCGCGTCCCCAAATCCAGCCAAGCGCCTCAAAAGGCGGAGCAAGGTACCCGTCGTCTGGGTTCCTGCGCGACTTCTCTGTGGGGCCACCAACCAGAAGGACGTAAGGAGCTTCGGGATTGTCCACCGAGCTAAACCGCATTGAAACATCAGAGCCAGGAAACTTATAACGAACTTCCCAAATACCAACATCTGGCTCAGACTTAAAAGTGTTCACCGAAGGAACAAAGTCCTGAATCCCAAGCATCCTGGCAAAAGCAAGTTCCGAAAGAGCCGTAATCGAGTGTTGCCACATCTCCCAAATGTCGCCCTCTGAGTAGTTGCGATTGCGCTCGGGTTGACCAAAAAAAGGTTTTTGACGCAAAAAGCCAGCCTCTGCAGCAAGCGCCTCGTCCCGTGGAGTAGGGCGGTATGACCAGTTAGAACTCACTTCTTCGCGCTCCCTTTCCGTTTGTTTTCTCTACGCAGACGGCGGTAATAAAAGTAAGTTTTAAAAAAAGCTTTAAGCCCCCTGCGATGGACATACCAAAGGCTCTTGTTAATCTCCGAGATTAGGTAATCAATCCAACACAGTGTGCGAGCCCAACCCCTGTAGCTCCAAATCTTTCCAGGGCGACCACACTCTTCACACGTCTTAAAAGAACGCGTTTCTGCTTCACTAACAGCAAACCAAGCTGCGTAAGGCATTGGGTTGAGATAAACTCTGAGGCCCCCGAACTTCTCTTTAATCTGGAGAATTTGGTAGTCAGGCTTCTCGGCTTCGAGCTTCTTGTTGAGGTCGTAGATAATGTCGTTCCACCCAGGACCAACGCCAAGACCAAAGTAGAAATCTGGGTCCCTCGTATCACCAAAGTGTTTTGAGAGAAGAACCACCATGTGCTCCTCGCTCAAAGAAGTAATAGCTTTGCGATAAGGCAACTTCACTTTTTCGCGCTCTCGTTCCGCTTATCCTCGTGGCGGAGTTCCAGTTTCAGAAGCTCCTTAAGAATGTGATTTGTGGTACCAAGCTCGTCGGCAATGGTTTTAAGGTTCCGTGAAATATCCGCCATCGCCCGACGTTCCTCTGCAGATGCCATTTTTCGCGCTCCCCTTCCGTCAGCGGACGCCATTGAGCTTGTCGATTTTAATCATGTAAAAGTCACCCTTGGCGGTGAGAGCATCTATCTGCTGTTCGAGGTCCTGAGACGACTTCACCAAAACCCTGCGCTCTTCGTCATCTTCTGTTTTAAGGGACTTCTCCCAAACCTCAGTCATACGACTGCGAAGCTCCTTGCGAGTTTTAGTAATCTTCTGAAGCTCCTGTAGGTGCTCCTGGACTACTGGGTGTGATAAAAATGTCATTTTTCGCGCTTCCTTTACTTATGTTAGGTGAAACCTGATAACGCCGTCTTCGCATCCAGTGTTGTCAATTTTGTCTAAATTAAGTATCGACAAGTCTGGACCAGGGCAGTCTTCGTCTTCGTTTTCAAACTCACCGTTTTGGTTGCAAACGGGGCAGAAGACGTCTACCTCGGTATATAGACCGCTGTATACCTCATCCTTTCCATCGTGAGGCTTACTGGAGACATGGTAAGCAAAGGACGTAAAGCAACCACACCCGTTGCCCTCAAACTCAATAAACTCAGCGGTCATTGATTCTCGTTCACAAGTGCCGTGCTGGGTCCACACAAGTTTCTTCTTTTCTAGCTTCTCCAGCTCTTTCCGCTGAGCGTCAGTAATCTCATCGGCGATAACAGTTTTTACGATTGGGTACTGTTCTTCCCACTCGTCAAACCACTCAATTTCTTCAACTGCATCTTCGAAGTGGTTGAGCAGTTCGTCTTTAGTTAGATTTGCCATTTTCCGCGCTCCCTTTCCGTTCTAATCCAAAGCCACAGCGTCCAGCTCAAACATGGTGTCCCATGTAGGAACCTGAGACTCTATCTGCTTCTCTTTACGTGCAATGGCTGTCTCAAAGTCTTTCCGATATATAACCCATTTAGCGTTAGGGTCCAGCGGTCGGGGGACATACTCTAAGTATCTACCGCGCTCAAAGTACTCCTTAACGCGAGAACGAGGGACGCCAACACGTTTAGCTATCTCCTGAAGAGTAATGACTTCAGCCATTTCACACTCCCTTTCCGTTCGAAAGTGACCCAGACGTAGGCGCAATCTCCATTCATGCACCACGTACGCTCCTTGTTACCGCCTAACCTGGGGTCCAAACAGTTGGGGCAAACCTCGATTTTTCGCGCTCCCATTCCGTTACCTGCCGACCAAGAACTCTTCGGGGACAGTGTCGGGGATGGGGGTCTCGGGAGTAAAGTCATCAAACAGGGCAAGACGGTCTGCCACCTCTGCAAGGAAGGTTGAGAGTGGGAGGTCTAACGCTGTCGCGATGGAGAGGAGTACCTCGCTCGAGGCTTCCTTCTGCCCACGCTCCAACTCACTCAAGTAGCTAAGAGCAATGGTTGCCTTGGAAGACAGTTGACGAAGTGACATGCCACGCTCTGTGCGATAGTCACGCATAACATCGCCGATTTCGTGTCGTAATAAAATCATTTTATTGCGCTCCCTTTCCGTTACTTGTCGCCGTAGCGTTCGATGGCAATCTTCAGGAGGATTAGGTAACCCATGATGTCGTCGATTTCGTTATCCCCAGGGTAGGAAGTTCCACGCTGGAGACGGGAAATCTTGTCATCAAGGCGAACCAGAATCTGCTCAACAGGGCTGGCCTTGGAAAAAATGCGAACAGGGTCAATAGCAGAATCGCCATACGCCTTGTTCTTTGCGACCACCAGCTCGCCAATCTCCTTGGCGATACGTCGAATGTCAGCTTGGGTTCCAGAACTCATGTTCTTCCTCTTCTTTATCTAGCTCTTCTAGGTGGGCAAGGAGCTCATCACCCGTGTACGTCTTTCCATCACTCATGGCAGGACTCTATCATAGAATCTCATTTTTCGCACTCCCGCTCCGTAAATGGCAGAAGAGGCCAACTGCGCCTATGTAGCAAACAACTGGCGGGGAGTTGCTACAGAGAGTCGGCCTCTTCTGGGATAGAGCTTAGGGAGCCAAGACTCGTGTGTCAAATCGAAGACTTGCACTTCTATTATTGCTTTGGTAGCCTGGGGGTATGCCAGCTAAAAAAGACATCAAACAGCTCAGTAAAAAAGCCGAGAAGCAAGGGTGGACCGTATCCCTCACTGGGGGGTCTCACCTCAAATGGACGTCTCCTCAGGGGGAGAAGGTGTTTTCTTCCTACACCCCATCAGACGACTTTGCCCTCAAGAAAATAATTAGGGACCTAAAAAAGAGGGGATACGACCCAACGCTATGACACAAAAGAAAAGCGACGAAACTCCCAGTAGGTTTGGGTGGTGCATGACAGGCCACCACACCGAATGTCGAGTGAAGTATGTCGCCAGCGATACAAAGCAAGAACACGTCTGCTCCTGCGACTGCCACAAAGGAAAGTAGCCCCAGGCAGAAAGGATAACATCCTGGGGCTACAGAGCTCTCCCGAAAGGGGAGCCATGGTAATTTATTTCCCTACGGGAATAGTGTAACACATATCTTGTACGTTATTGGTAATAAATGATATGTTACGAAGGACGCTGGTGACTGATGCTCATCAAGCGAGCAATCTCCATCAAAGTAAGAACTTCCGCCTTCTTCAAGAGAAGCTCCTCCATGCCAGGGTTAATCTCAGACTCGGCAAAGTAACGCATCGCCCCGTCCATGTAGTTGTGTCGGGAGCGAAGCTCCATAATCTTATCGAGCAAAACATTGTTATACTCGTCTTTAGGGCTAGCCATTCTTCTGAGACTCCTTCATCACTTTGGCAATCTTGCGCTGTTGGACCTTGGTGAACTTTGTGCCCTTCTTCTCCAAAGCAAACAAAACCTCCGCCATCGAAAGAGCTGACTCCTGCCACACATCAAGACGCTTCCTCTGAGCCTCAATTAGCGAACTCAGTTCTTCGCGCTCTCGTTCCGCCTCCATAAGACGGATACGAGTCAGGTCGTGGTCACCCAAATCTTTCTTTAGCTGGTCATTCTCCTCTGCAACACCCGTTACCCACTTCATAGTGTCAGTCATCATCTCTAGAATCTTGATGCGTCGCTGCAAAGCCTGAAAAGCTAAATCAGTTTCTTTCCTCATAATCTTCCCTTCTACTGGGAAACCTATCATAGCAGCGTGTCGCACGTAAAGCTAATGCTAGAGTTGACTAGTGATTTACGAATGGAAACGAGACGGGCACATCCGTAACTTTGGTGACGCTCTACACGAAGTGCTTATCCCCCAGAAGCAACACTACGACTGGTACGTTGATACAGAAAACATGCACTTCGTACTGGGAAGCGTCATCGACAACAAGATTATGAAGTACACCATTCAAAGTGGACTTCGCCCCGTCTTCCACGGGTGTGGTTGGAGAGGCGAACCCCTAGACCGTGGACTAGTGGAACAGTGTGAATTCATTGGAGTTCGAGGTCCCCACACCCAAGAAGAACTGGCCCGTCACGGAATAGACGCCATTATCTCCAAAGACCCCGCCTACCAACTACCCCACATACTTTCGCCAGGAGAACCAAACGGTTTGGCCCTTGTTGTCCGACACATCATGGACGACACCGAAACCACCCCTAACACAATTCACGAACTCAAAGCAGACGCCACCTTCCGTCCTACAGTAGAAGACAGAACAGACATCGTTGAGTTCGCCCAAAAAATCTCGGGTGCTCGATTCGTGCTAGCAGGAGCAATGCACGCCGCAATCGTAGCTCACGCCTACGGAGTCCCCTTCGCGCTCCTCAACAGTGCATACATTGACTGCCCGCCCAAGTGGGAAGACTGGCTAGCATCTGTCAATCTAGGCTCCCCCGTTTTCGTGGATAATGTAATTGAAGGAAGAGAGTGGTACAACTCTGTAATTACAGACGCTAAACGCGAGGAGATTTAATGGCTGACACACGGAACATCTGGGAAGGACCAGTTGGTAACTCCCCGTGGAGAGTCGTCATCGTGCCAATCGGCGACAACATGAACAGGGCCAACCTCATCATCAAAGACGAAAACGAGACAGTCCACTACCAACGAGAAGTACCCGTAACTCGTCGAGAGCCCCTAGGCGGAACTCGCGAAGACATGGCTGTGTGGAACAAAGTCATCAACACCTGGGTGCACAACAACTCTTAGCACCGCCCCAGGGAGTCGAACCCTGCCCTGCGGTTTTGGAGACCGCTGTGCTACCGAAACACTTGGGCGATTTGGATTTTCTGCCCTCTCGTTCCGAACTAAGGCGCAGGAGGAGCAGGAAAGTTTAAGGCGTCGTCACGCCAAAGGTCAGGGACAGTGTGTTCTGGGACCAAGTCACCAACTTTTTGGTGAGCTGCCAAATGGTCAACCATCTCCTGAGTGGACTCTGCTCTAAAGCCAGTCTCCATCATGTCGCCAAAGCTGCACATCACACATGCGACACCACCCTTGACGGCGTAAACGTAGACGTCACCTTCACCAAACCTTGCATAAGACATGGTTCTAGTATAGAGTAATTCCCATGAATATACCAATGAAGTTTGAAGTTCGAGACGGAGACTGGGCCACAGAGCTCCAAAAGGGTCTTGAAGAGTACATGGGCGGACTCTACGAATCCGTCGACGCAGAAGAAGGAACCCCCGAATTTGAAAAGGGTGTTGACACAGAAAGTGGAATCCCATTCTGTGCCTGCAACGTATGTGAGGGACGAGAGATTCTTTCCTTCCTGGCCCCGAGAATTGTCAAAGGCTACATCGATGGAAAGCTTGGATTTACAGAAGTAGACCCAGAGACCTTTACAGGTAAAGTAATCGAAGCCTAGACTTCTTCATCCTCAACAGTAATTGTGAGAGGAGCTCCCATGGAGATAAGAAGTTCTATCTCTTCGTTATTCAGTTCGTCGGCGCACTCTTTTAGTCGCTCGTAGTGGCTTTTGTTGAAGATTATTCTTTCGTCTTCTTCATCAAAAGAAATATCAATAACGCCTTTGGACCACAAAGAATACGCGGTGTTGTTTAGCTCTGCCCTGTGCACCCGATAAAACTCGGGGAAAATCTCTTCGCACTTCTCTGTGACGCGATATGTTGGCTCACCCCAAGCACTCATGCCCGTCAGCTCAATAGCGCCCTGGGTGAGGAGGAAGTTGAAGATTGTCTGAACCTCATCTTCGCTAGCCATGGCTATCCTCTTCCTCAGGGTCTTCGTCATCTTTTACATAGTAAATTTCAGACTCGTTTGCTTCATTAATAATGATACCCACAAGGATTAGCGCTTGGCGTTCACGAAACCCCGCACGAAGTAAAGAGTTAAACATTTCATACATTTGAAATGCATCTTCATCCAGGGGGGAAAGCCCCAGCTCCGCTTCCATTTTGTCGAAGTCTGGCTCTTCGGGCTTTTCGCTCATGTGTCTAGTCTAGAGGAGGTCGTAGTAACTAAGAGAGCCGATGATGCCCCCATTTCCGCTAAGAACCTGAGCTGAAAGAGTGAGGGTGTCGCTGACAGCTCCCCCTGGGGTAGAGGCATTAGTTCTGCCCAGTTGCATCTGAAAGTTTGCAATGTTAGCAATATCCAAGTTTGCTGTAGCTTGGTTAGTCCCCGCAACGTAGTACTCACCAACAATAGTTCCGCCAGACATAGAAGTGGCAGATACATTTTGCTCCACGTTTGCGCTTGAGTTGGGGGTCCATTCTCCGCCAACAATTGTTGCGTTCTTGTACAAGCGAATAATGTAGCTATCTGATGTTGTGGGAATTGCAGCAATATTGGCTGGAATGATTACAGAGTCGGTTCTACCAGAAGCCATACGAATAGACGCAAGGGGTTCGGGAGATGTACCAACGGTTGTTTCCGTTGACCGACTTGCGATGTGGGGGATTGTCCTTCGGTCATACCCGCCGTTAGAAATAACCGAGACACAAATCTGCTTCAGCGTGCTTGGAGAATCAGTTCCGCCCGTGTTCTCAATCTCAAAGCGAACTGGCAAAGTTGCGCTGGTCATATAAACACTGTTGATGTAATTCGCGTGGTTGAACTGGTGGGCAAGAATAAACTGCCCGTCAATAGCAAACCCGAGCCTGATAGAGCCAGCACCAAGCCACTCATACTCCGAGAACATAATCTGAGTTTTAGAAGGGTCTAAAACAACATCGCTTGGCCCGTTCCCATCAAGTTTGTCAATATTCCAATCAGACTGAGGAACGCGAATTTCTTCAACGATGCTGTTAGCAAACGTTCTTTTGACAAAAGAAAGCTGGGTTCCGTCTAGCTCAAGGTAGGTTCCGTTGTGGGTGGAGAAGTAGCCAACTCGCTGGCGAAGATTGGTTTTGGCTGGTGCAAGTACAAAAGTTTGTAGCACTTGTAGAGACTTCCCTGGCTGGTAGGAAAAGACCCTTCTGGATTCCCTGTGGAGGTAGTCTCCCGAAGCTGTGCCAACACTCAGAGCAGCAGTGCTCTGCTCTTCTATGTGGCTAGAAGACGCCGTTCCCTGTATGACATCGCTAAAGTCTCCGTTTTGTGTGTAACGATGCGTAGAGTCAAAAAGCGTGAAAGGCATCGCAACCTTGGTACGCCCAAACATATCTGTGCGAAACGCGTTTGACAACACCTTGCTGGGTGTTGATACGTTATTATCTGGTGTGGAAGCCATATACTCCAGTATATGAGTTATATGTTGAATTGACTTAGGTAAGAAAGGCAGATATAATACTCTCATGGGGAGAAGAAAGAAGTCAGCAGTAGAGACCCCAGACCTCTCTGCGCACTGGGTCCGAACCGACACATACATGGCAAACGGACGCCACATCGAAAAAGGGACAGAGCTGTCCATCCAAGGGGAACGCGGCAGATTTAAATTCGTACAACACGTGTACAACCCCAACATTGACGTTGAGTGGATTGATGTCATTGGTGGCAAAAAAGGCGTTAAAGAATTCCGCTCCTTCCGCCCCACGCGAATCAAAAGAGTTCACTACAAAAAGAAACTTAGACCAGACAAAGTTTGAGTACAATAGATATAACTACTTAAGGAGTAAGTTATGAAATGCTTGTGCGGATTTAAGCAGAGGCCAGACAACATTGTTATCTTCAAACACCACGTCGAAGACTGCCTGACCACAGGTAGCCTAAAGGACCTCTACCCCGAGCCCTTCGTCGTATGGCGCAACAACGAATTCACTGTAGCCAAAGAGCTAGGTGAAGGCGAAGTCGCAATGGAAATTGGTATCGAGATTAAAAGAACTGAAGGCGCTCGAGTTCGTCTCGAGAAAAAGATTAGCGACAGAGAAGCTACTCTTCAGGCAGTCGTACAAGACCTCGAGAACCCCGAAGAAATTATCGAAGTGCTGGACAACCTCAAGAGTGAAGAAGAGCCAGTAGTCGAAGAGAAGAAAAAGCCTGCTGCGAAGAAGCCTGCTGCTTCGAAAAAGAAAAGCTCAGGGTCTAAAAAGCTCTGATTCGTCTACAACGTCGTGAGCCTTATCAAAAATAAGTGCTTCGTTTTTGACGTAATGATGATTGCAGAAATACAAATTACCCGTATCAAAAACAACCATGTAATAGCTTTGCGATACGCATGAATCGCACTTAACCTGCGGGGTGTACCACACAACATCCAACGGGGCAGTTAAAGCTTCAGGAATCTCGGTGGTGTCAGGGTTGTCAGGAGTTTCAGCATCAGTCATCGAGTGCACCATAAATCTCCTCACACGTTGGACAAACGGGATACTTAGAGGGGTCGCGGTGGGGAATCCATACTTTTCCACAGAGAGCCACGATTGGGATACCTTCAACTAACGCTTGCATTACTTCGTCTTGTGGAGCGTAGTGGGCAAACCGTTCGTGGTCACCATCTGCATTTGAAAGACGCGTTTCTTCTAAAGTCTCGTTGAGGCTTCCAGTTAGCGCGTCCATAGTTAAATTCTAATACTCCACAGGGTTAAGTGACTTGAGTACAGTATCAAGTGGCAAAACAGCAATGTGAGACGACACGTCGTTTCTTCCAAAAGAAACAAGGACATCTTTCCCGCGAATAACCATGCCAGCACCAAACTCAACGCCAGGTTTGTAAAACTGAAAACCTTCACTCACTGCATCGATGTAACCGTTCTTATCGAATCGTACAAAGTAGTGAACATAATTACGTATCTGAATACGCTTCGAACCGAACGTTGTCCCAACAATAGGGTTAACTTCCGAAAAGAATGTTCGGTGCATAAGCCCCAAATAGCCATCTTCATTCTCGGGGTCCTGGATAAGATTAGAACTCCCACGCAACTTATCGACTTCTGATTTCTCAACCATCCAAGTGTTGAGAGTGCCACCAACTAAGACTCGGTTGGCCCCGTACACCCAATCGAAGTTGGGGCTGGGCTCGTAAGGAATCATCCAATTCTTTTCAGGGCGCTCTGGACTCTGCCCAGGGAGAACTTTAAAATCATCGACCTTGTTGGTTCTGGTGTTGAGCTTAGCCACGCCCACCCTGGCAGCTGGACCGTAAATATCCTTCTCCATCACCACGCATGTGAAGTACCAACCATCTCGGTAGAAAAGCTTTCCATCCTCGGGTTCACGTCTGAAAGCAATGTTCAAACCGTCATAGTCAACTCGGCGTAGCTTCTTGAGAGTCAAATCGTTGTTCAGTTCCGAATAGTAAGTTCGGTTTCTAAACTCGTTATAGATAGTTGTCTTGTACTCGCCATCAGGAGTAATGACATAGTTGCTTGAGCGAATCATCGTCGCATAGACGCTCTTTCCGTTAAAACCAATCGACGGATTAAAAGCGCTCCACTTCGGGTCCTTTTCGTCTGGGTAGCGAATCAAGTCAACAATATGTCCACCCAAGTCACGAATGGTTGGGTACTTTGGAAACTCTGCTGATTGCATCTTTACACTCTACCTCATCGGTTGTCGCTGGGGTGGTAAGACTCGAACTTACAACCTATCGGTTAACAGCCGATTGCTCTGCCATTGAGCTACACCCCACTGGCGAGTTCTAAGAGTTGTCGCCCTTATTCATTGTGGACTTCGCTCCAAAGTAACCACCGAGGATACCAATAACTCCACCCAAGGCGGTCTGCACGAGTGTCATAACTTCAGCCGAGACGTTCACTTCTTCGCCCGTTACTTGGGTTTCGATGACGGCAACCGAGTAGTCTCCGATGATTGCAACCAGAATGGCAATCATAACGCCTGCTGCAAGAACAAACATTGTCTTATCTTTCAGGGTGCTGCTTTGCTTTTTGGCTTCCATTGTCTTCTCTTCTCTTCTCTTCTCTATCTTGTTGTGATACTCCGAGCCTCCTGTCAGATTCGAACTGACGACCCTCGCTTTACAAGAGCGATGCTCTGGCCAACTGAGCTAAGGAGGCGCAATCTCACCTTCGTTCGCGCTCTTTCCGTCGGCGGTCTGCGTAGCAAGGACGGCAATAGCTTCCCTTGTAGTAAGCATTGTGGACTCGACAAAGCTGACCACGAGGGTTGTAGTGAGACTTAGGAGAAGCTGTGGTTGCGTGTTTTTGGAACATAACGTCATTATATACGTCACAAAGGAAAACCCCCGCTGCGAAACGGGGGACTCCTTTTAGTGTCTTAGAGAGCCATCTGAGGGCTCCCAGAGGTACCTAGCTCTCAAGTATGGAAGACAACTCAATCTGCATTGCTGGTTTAGGCTTAGCCCCAACAACCGTCCTCTCTAAGTTGCCATCCTTGAAAACAAGAATGGTCGGGATTCCCCGCAACTCATACTTGTCCAAATCAGGATTGTCATCGACGTTAACCTTAGCCAAAAGAACGTGAGGATTTTCTTCGGCAATCTGCTCGAGCACAGGGGTGACTGCCTTGCAGGGTCCACACCACGGAGCCCAGAAGTCAACTATGACAGCGGGGTGCTCGGAGATAAGTTGTTCGATTTGGTCAGCTCTGATATCCATGTATTCCTTCCAAAGAAAAGCCCCCTTTCGGGGGCGATTCTTTTTAACCTATATTTACTTTTTACCACAAACGCAGCGAGTACAGCAACACATAACGCCTCCTAGTTCTTGCTGGAGGTTGAAGCGTTCACCTCGTACGAGGTGTTGGTGGACTCGAAGAAGTTCACCAGCTGCAAGGTGTCGTTGGCGGTAGCCATCCACTTCGCGGGGTTGGTGACGTTGTACTGAGCGGGGAGGCCCAGCTCTTCGAAGCGACGGTCAGCCAAGTACTTCACGTACTGGTTGACGTAGTTGGCGTTGAGACCAAGGATGCCTGAGGGGAACATCTCCTCGTTGTACTGGCACTCCATCTCAACAGCTTCCTTAATCATCGCAACAACTTCCTCAACGAACTCCTCGGTGGCAACCTCGGGGTTCTCCTCCAAGACTGTGAGGATGAGGTTGATGCCGAACTTGAGGTGAAGGGACTCGTCACGGACAACCCAGTCGATGAGGGAGCCGTAGTTTCGGAGAAGGTTGCGCTGGCGGAAGCTCAAGGCGACCATGAAGCCCGAGTAGAACCAGATGCCCTCCATGATGATGTTGTACGCAATGAGGTTACGCAAGAAGTCCTGCTTGCCCTCAAGGGTGTTAATGTCCAGAGTGTCCTCTGTCATACGCTTGATGAACTTCGTCTGGAAAGCTTCCTTACGAGCGATGACCTCAGACTCGACGTGCTGAGCGTAAATCTTCTCGCGGTCAACGGGGAAGGTCTCGAGCACGTACTCGAAGGTCATGCAGTGGTTGGCTTCTTCCCACATCTGCTTTGCGAGATACAAGTGTGTCTCGGGAGCGTTGACGTAAGGGTAGACACCGAAAGCAAGAGCCTTGTTCACGATGAGTTCTGAGGGGTTGAAGAAGGACATGAGGAACTCAATAGCGTGACGCTCTTCGTCCGTCATCTTCTTGAAGTCAGCGATATCTTCACCCAACTGAATTTCGTTGGGGAACCAGGTGTTGGCAACAGCCTGGTCATAGAGGTCCATAGCCCACTGGTAGCGGACTGGCTTAAGGAGGAGTCCGTCTTGGATTCCTGTTCCTAGGATGCTCATTCTGTTTTTTCTCTCTTCTTCTTTATTGGCAGCTGTCACACTGGAGGAGGTCCATGGGGTCCATGGGTACTTCGTATCCAGCTACGCGGTCTGTTTCATTCATGGGACGACAAATCTCCTTGTGTTCGAGGGGCTAAATTTCCACATCCAGAATTGGACGAATATCCAGTATAAGCACGAGACTAAAGTTCCAGACTCAGGTTAAAGAGTACAGAAGCTTCTTTTTCCGCCAACTACCTAGGTAGAAAAAAGTCGAAACTGCTTCTAAGATTTTTTAAGCAAAAGTTGAAGGTTGACACGCTCGGGTGCTTGTAGCTATTATAGAGAACCTGATAAGCTGACAAGGCAGTCAGAAAGGAAACCAGTATGACTTTTAGCAGCCCATTTAAAAACAAAGAGCACCTTAGGGTGCCATACCTCGTCACCTTTTCGTATATTTTTCTACCAATGCTGTTCAGTGCCGCAATCCCTGGACCCATCCCACCATCGGGGAGTCCGCTATCTGAAAACTTGAAAAGTCCAGTCTTCCAAGTTGGAATGGGTGGACCAGAAGAAATTGAAGAGTATTTTGAAAACGACAACGTGTACGACTTCCGATACCACGGTGACAATGATGGCCTTGGTTTTTTGGTCCAAAGCGGGGTAAAACCGCAAGTTTCTAGGATTAACTTCCTCAACTACAGCAACGCTCGCTTGCCCGTAACCGAGCCAATCATTAGTAGTGACTTCGGGTGGAGGACACCCCCCTGCAAAGGCTGTAGTGCAGACCACAAAGGTGTTGACTTTGTGCCTGGTGCGGGGGAGCCCGTCTACGCCATCCTCGATGGCATGGTTGTCGAAGCGGGATACCTTGGTGGCTTCGGCTACTGGGTCAAACTAGAGCACCTCGTGCCAGCCTCTGACGGCAGTGAAACTGTCGAACGTTGGGAAACCATTTACGCCCACATGCAAGAAGGTTCCATCCCCGAAAACATCAAAGTTGGAGCAGTTGTTTCTAAAGGGGCACCTCGTGCCAGCCTCTGACGGCAGTGAAACTGTCGAACGTTGGGAAACCATTTACGCCCACATGCAAGAAGGTTCCATCCCCGAAAACATCAAAGTTGGAGCAGTTGTTTCTAAAGGGGACAGACTGGGAAGAGTTGGAAATACTGGCATGTCGACAGGGCCACACCTTCACTTTGAGATTAGAATTGATGGAGAGAACTACGACCCAATGCCCCTCGTAACTCTGTACCAAAACATTGAACTAGTCGAAGCTGGCAAAGAGCGTGAGGGGCAGTTGACCATAAGCTATCGATAGGACCCTGGTGCGTAAGAACTTCAAAAAGGCAATCATCTGCCCCGAAGACCACGACCACGAAACAACTACCGTCTGCTACACCCACCACAAATGTCGCTGTAAATGGTGCACCTCTGAAGCCAGAGCACGCTACCAAGAACGCATGGGCACCCACGGGAAATGGTTAGCCGAAGAGATGATTCCCGAGATAGAACACTTCCTATCCTTGGGGGTCAACGGAAGAGTCGCCATCGAACAAATGGGGCTCAACTTCGAGACCGTCAAAAGTATTCTCTACAAGCACGGCAGAAAAGACCTAGTCACAAAAATGACTAGTGAGGGATACCACTAACCTCTCGGGTGTGAATTGACATCTCGGAGAAACGCCCCAATAAGGGTGGTGTTGTCGAAGTCGACATCCTTCTCCAGACCATCCTCAATATCGCGCCACTCGACAGAGTCGTCCTCGTGAACAACGCGAACAGGTCCGTCCCCGCCCACAGTCTGAACTAGAATGCCCAAGGTTTCGTCAGCAGCGCGAAACTTTTTCTCATTCTTGTTGTAGGCAATCAGGTAGTAAATTTCTGCATCTTCGTGCATGGTTCTCCTTAACGGTTGGTCAGTATCTTACTCGAGGGTGGAATGTCCCTCGAGCTCTCCACCAGACTTTTCTACTTGAATCTCACACTCAAGGCAATCCAAATGCTTGGGTCGAACCCTACCGTCTTTGTCCCACCAAGGGTGGTGGTAGGAACTCCAAACAGCTCTACGCCGAGCAGCAAAGAAAGCCTTGTCAACGATGTATGAAGAGCCTCCACCCAAAATAAGAAGGAGAGTCAAAGTGAGAAGGGCAGTAGAAATTCCCTGGAGTAGTAAATCCATTCATC
>Ga0209138_1001723_pt1 | contig 18047 bp, 17 predicted proteins | sample SaaInl3SG_22_DNA_FD_184645 | JGI IMG/M metagenome (GOLD analysis project Ga0209138, IMG submission 184645) | Marine microbial communities from expanding oxygen minimum zones in the Saanich Inlet - ESP_153SG_22_DNA (SPAdes) (version 2) | ecosystem: Environmental > Aquatic > Marine > Intertidal...
CTAAAGAATCTTAAAAAGAAGGCTGGCTAATCCATTACACACTTTTTAACACACCTGATTTTTGTTCGTGCAGAACATTGAAATTGAATAGAAAAAGTTAAAACAGTTTTATCATAATCCGCGTTCCCGTAAGCATTTATAGGGGTTCGAGTCCCTCCTCCGCTACCAAGATTTTCCTTAAGATTTTTATCGCGCTAAGGTGTTTTGGTCATCCCCAAAGCGCCACGAGGGCTGTATACGTCGTTTGTTATCAAAAAACATCCCGCCTCGGCAGCCCTAATTTTCAGAATAGCGGCTATTTCTTAGGTGGTCCTATTGGTTTCGCGGGTGGAACTGTTATGTCTCTTTCTTCTGCTGAAGAAGTGCTTCGTTGCCGTCTTATTTTAATGTTGGTTGCGGATTCTGCTATTTTCGCCCATTGGTCATTGTCATTATGCATATTGCTTCTCCTATCGTTAAATGGATGAGGTTTGGTTGAATATTATAACTGCTCATTGAAATGATAGTGTTAATCCACTTTGAATTGTGGCGAGTGAAATAGTCAGGACGATTCCCACCACGAAGAAAAATACTGCCAGCTTTGTTGTAAAAGCGGATTTAGAAGATTGGGATTCTAGAAATTTACTAAAGAAAGGTTTTAAATCTTCCTCAGCTTGGTGTTCTTGTAATATCAGATCAATATTATCTGAGTTTTTGTCGAAAATGGTTAAGATTGTTAAGATTGTGCAGAGAAACGCTAATATAGCAGTTAACCAGATAATGAAGTCTCTAATTTGCGTAAAATCATTAAAAAATGATGCTAAGAGGCCAATTGCGAAAGCTGATAACGTTAGAAGTTGCTTGTCTTTTTCCATCCGATTTTCAATCCAAGCTCGCACCCAAATCTCAAAATAGGCAACTCGGGTATTATAATATTCTTGCAACTTGAGAGTGTGTTCGTCGTCTGGATTTTCGTTTGCCACTATTATCTCCCACTACTATTAGTCATGAGAATCAAATATACCATCAAAAGGTTAATAAATCGTTAATAAACAATGCCTTGACTCCAATTTATTTGAAGTAATAATCTACATTGTGGCGGTTGGGTTTGTTTTGTTCTCGTTTGTGTTGCCACTTGGTTCAGACAGGGGAGACAAAATATGGAAGTGCGCTTCAAAAATTTCTTTCTATGGTCACTTCTTGTCGCTTTCATAGGCTTGCTTGAGGTTTTCTCTAGGTGATACTTAGGGAAATAATGGTAGCGGAGGAGGGCTATGAGCTCTTTATAAAGGCTTGTAGGCACACGAATTGTGATTGCCCTATAATTTGATGAAAAGTTCAACAAAATGAGGGCCTTACGTAACCCTAAACCCAATCATGTCACAAGGGGTAACTATGAGAAGCATATTTTTGTTTCTGTTACCAGCAGTGTCTATAAATTTTTTTGCCTTTGATAGTTTGGCGCATGGTGGTGGTTTAAATGCTGCTGGTTGTCATAACAACAGAAAGACGGGCGGTTATCACTGTCACCGTTCAGGTGGCTATGTGCCTCCTCAAGTGAAGCCTACACCCTCTCCACAGCCCAAAATTAAACCAAGCAGTGCAAGAACAATTTGCACCGACTTAGGGTTAACTATTGGAACTGAACGTTATGAAGAATGTGTGCTTTTGGTTTTGAGAAACTCTCAATAATACCATCTGCCTATTAATCTGAAAGGCTTTGCTTATGGCAAAGAAAATTAAAAATGAAAATAACTGAACAAGAATTTATTGAATGCAAGGACATTATCGAAGACCTAATGCCGACTATTGGAGCGGATAAATGGCAAACGGTCTTTTGGAAAGATGATGGGCCATATTGCCGAGACGGAAGCAAGTTTGCAGTTTGGTGCGCTTTATTGACGTCGGAAGCGGCTGAAAAATCGCTTAACAATGATAATCTCACATTTGATCTCGAATTCTGTTCCTCAGGCCCTGATATTGGAACAAGAACTTCATCAAAGAATAACAGTGAAACTTTTTACGAGCCTTCGCATAATAAAGCTATAAAACCGTTAGTTCTATATGAATATGATGAAGGGCTTTGTGAAGAGTTTAGGCTTTTTCACAAATGCAAGTTAAACAGAAGTCGTGACCGGTTAGTCATTGAAGATAACTCAGGTGACCTCATCAATATAGCGAAACTTGAGAGCAATAGAATACAAGTCCACCTCAAGTATTTGAGAGAGTTTCTTGCTATCAGCCAGTTACACCTCGTTATCAATATCGATGTCGTGCGATTTTCAATTGACGACTTGCCATACAAAGATGACGTAATTCAAGCAGATGAAGGGGAGATTGAAGGTTTCAGATGGGAAAGACGGATTGCTCATGCAGTGTTATGCATAAATGGTGAAAAATGGTGTGGAATTCTAAGAGGCAAAAAGATAATCGCGCCATCTTCCAGAGATGAAGCAATTAATAGAAAGTATGAGTCAGACTCTCGCCGTGATGAGGTTGAATTTATCATCGGCACAGATGAAAATGGGGAAGATTTGCTGTCTGGATGTAATGTTGGGATAGTAGGTGAGCATCTTTATCTCAAAGCAGTTCAGTTCAAAAAACAAGTTTTAGATAAATATTATGATGAACCCAAAAGGTTTAGTGTTGAAGAAGGTTGTGTGAGATGTAACCCGCATTGGGTGCTCAGGATTGATAATGACCATTCCGACAAAGTCATTGTTTTCTTGGGTGATTTATATCACCTACCTTATAAAGAGATGCATTATTGGAAATCATTTAATGTTTCTTTAGATGGTCATATGAGCCGTTCAAATTTTAGGAATAGTTTCGAGTGCATACCTACAGATGTTGAGGTTGCTGACCACAAATTTAAGAGAAATTATGTAGCATTAAATAATCATTGGAAGGAAGTTCAAGGGTTTCATCTGTTCCGCGAACCTTCAGAACATGATAGCACGCTCTTCGATACACTGCAGATACCAAGTGTAAACGAACAGGGAATCTTTGATGATCAAGTGCTCATCTTAGCAAAGCTGTTAGTTGACCTTATCAATGTGAAAAAACTTAAAGAACTTTATGGTCCGTTTGAAGAAGATGCTAAATCAATACAAAAGCTAAAAGCATCATTTCCTAATTCTCCTGAAGTTGATAGCTTTGTTACCTTCCTTCGAAATCTGCAGAATCTCAGGTCAAAAGGTTCAGCGCACACCAAAGGCAGTGATTATAAAAGTTCACTTCAGTCTTTAGGTATATCTGGCGACGATAAACCTAATGATTTTTGCAAGTTACTGAAGACGGCAAATGACCATATGGAAGCACTTTTATCTAAGGGTCCCTAAACTAATTTACTAACCACATCCTAAGCCTTTAGGTGTATATATCTCATTAGGTTTCTCGGAACTTTATGTCTGAGATAACGTCATCATCTCACGCATTTTCAAACCACTCTTAAAGAAGCGGCTGATGGACTTATAACGAAAATCATGGAAGGGGGAGGTCAGGCGGGGAAGTGTTATCATAATCCGCGTGCCCATAAGCCTTTATCGTGCCTATAAGCCTTCATAGCGGCTCGCAATCCCCCTCCGATACCAATTTTAGCTAAAGATAATTAAGGTTTTGCCTGAATTGTGCGGCTGTCCCAATTTCATAATTTTCTTTGATAATGGTTTGTGCTGTCTGGCTGACCAGCTCAACATTGCCAGTCTGAAAATCAAAGGGGGCATCTTCCAGACCTGTCCTGATATGTCCGCCATTGGCAAGACAGCTTGTTGTGATTTGCGATAAATCCACCTGAAGGCCAGCTATCATCCATATGGCGTTTGGGTCCGTTTTTTGCAAAAGATCTATATAGGCGGACAGGTAAATCTCTTCGGCTGGGAAGCCAAAGCTGAATTTATCTGAAAACATAAAGCGGTAAATCGGCCGCTTGCATCCATGTGTCATCGCAGATAAATGCGCCCCTAACCGCAGGAAGCCCGGCTCATAAATGGCAAAGCTGGGGACAAACTTATACTGGCTTGCCAGCTCAAGACCGTATCTGATTTCTGCCTCACTATTGATGTACAAAAATCGAACGTCATCCGCGCCTCTAGGGTCTAGCTCATTTATCTGGGTCGTGCCCGGGTCAATAACAGACCATTCCAGAAGTCCGGCAGCTGCGAGTTTCTTGACCGTTTTAAATCGCGCCTCGGGGCTATGTGTCTGGCCAGTCTTCTCAAAGCCAGAAAGCGGCAGGGTTGGATAGACAATTACATCCTCAACTTCACGAATGCCCTCTATAACCGCTCTATAGGCGTCAAAATCCTCAAATTGCAGGCCAGTGGCAGGGTCATAAACATGGATGTGAATAACAGATGCCCCAGCACGCGCACAGGCAATGCCCTCAGAAATCAGGGCTTTAGGGGTCACCGGCATGAGCGGCTGTCTTTTCTGAGACCAAGGGCCGTTCAGCGCCGCTTCAATGAAAACAGGACGTGTCATATAGCGATAAAATCACAAGCTGTTCTTTATGTCTATCTTCCGGATGTCTATCTGCCGGATGTTTATCTGCCGGATGTTTTCTGCGTATTCTATATTTGCTGCCGCCAGTCATATTCAGGCGAAAAACCTAATTTTTCTTTCATTTTCTTATTTGAAAAAAGGCACTCTTCAGCGCCAATTTCTCCTCTTAGGGGAACATCTGGATAGAAGTCTTTGATGAGCTCTTCGGTGCTTAAATCTACCGAGTTTTGGTCGTTCGAGACATTAAAAACCTCATATCCTAAGCCGTCTTTTTGGATACATAAATCCACCGCTTGCCCTAAATCTCGCGCATCTATGTAATTGAAAGCATTGGGTAAGCGAATGGCGGGGTTTTCACAAAAACCCTTGAATAAATGATATTCATCAGGCTCGACGACATTGCCAATTCGCAATCCGTAAATATCTATTCCAGTACGTCTTTGAAAGGCTTTAGCGGTTTCCTCATTAACGACTTTGGACATTGCATAGCTATCCATGGGTCTAACAGCATCTTCTTCTGATACTGGCAACATTAATGGTGCTGGTTTTCCATGCGAAAAACACAAACCATAAACCGTTTCAGAGGAAGCAAAAATCACTTTTTTGATGCCCAGCTTTATGGCCGACTCCAGAACATTATAGGTTCCCATCACATTTACGTTATAGGTTTCAACATCACTTGCCTGCAATATTCTTGGAATTGCGGCAAAATGGACAATGGCGTCATAACCAGCAGGTGTTTGCCTGCCTCTTAATTCATCCCTGTTCATATGGGCGGACATAGACGAGAATACTTGGCCAATATCGGTAACATCTATTTTGAGATAATCGACATCTGGCTGACTAAATTCTGTTACATCAGCATTTAAGACTTTATGCCCCTTCTTGGCCAAATAAGCGGCAACGTGCCTGCCTGCTTTGCCACTCGCTCCAGTAAAATAAACACGTTTTTGCATAATTTCTTTCCAAGTATAGTTCTAAACGGTGGGCAGATGATGTTACTTGCCCGTAAAGCTTGGGCGGCGTTTTTCGATAAAGGCCTGCATCCCCTCAACTTGATCATCTGAAGCAAATAATTGCTGAAAGGCTTTGCGTTCCAGAAACAGCGCAGCTTCCATCGAAGCGTCCTGACCATGCAGAATAGATTGCTTTATCGCCTGAACGGCTAGCGGCGGCATACGCGAGATAGTTGTCGCCATTTTTAAGGCAACCTCAAGCACTTCTGCGTCTGGACATACCTCGCAGGCCAGACCCATATCATAGGCTTGCTGGCCTGAAAATGGTTTGCCTAATAGATTGATCTTCATGGCATTAAATTTCCCCACCGCACGGGTTAGACGCTGTGTGCCCCCTGCGCCCGGCATGATACCAACCTTAATTTCTGGTTGCGCGAGCTGGGCATTTTCACCTACCACCAACATATCGCACATCATCGCCAACTCGAGGCCGCCGCCCATTGCATAGCCTTGTATCGCTGCAATTATCGGCTGTGGCGTATTGTTTACAACTTGCCAGTAGCGTTCTGTGCGGCGCTTAAACATATCGATAGAACTGGCAGAAGAAAGCTCTTTTAAATCCGCCCCTGCTGCAAAAGCTTTGTCATTCCCTGTTAGAACAATACAGCGCACTTCTGCATCGTCTTGCAGTTTGGCAAAGCTGTCTGCAATGGCTTGCCTTGTCGCTATGTTTAAAGCGTTCAGCGCATCTGGCCTATTGAGCCTAACTAAGGCGATATTATTTTCCAGCTTTTCGGTAAGAACCAATTCTGTCATAACACCCTCTCTATTTTTTCAATGACAATATGCTTGCTAAAAAGAGCCTCTTCGGCAACGTTAGCTCCCTCTTTTGAAAAGTGCAAATGCTGAAGAACATCTGTTAACCTCATTTAGATATCGGCAACATGCAAAACAAATTTGCCAATATGTTGGCCAGCTTCCAGAGCGGCATGTGCCTTTGCAGCATCTTTGAGATCAAATACCTCCTGTATGATAGGGGTTACATGGCCAGCTTCCAGCCAGTCCCAAATATGGTTTTGCATATCCCTGATGATAGCAGATTTCGCCGCATCGGATTGTGGGCGCAAGGTGGAGCCAGTGATGGTCAAACGTTTTCGCATCACACTATTTAGCGCTAATGTGTCCTTAATTCCGCCTTGAACCGCAATGATGACAAGCCGTCCATCTGCTTTCAGCGTGCGTATATGTGCCTCTAAATAGCCGCCGGCGACCATATCCAAAACCACATCCACACCTTCGCCATTTGTTTCTGCTGCCAGCCTTTCTTCAAAATCTTCACTTTTATAATTAAAACAGGCACGCGCGCCCAATTCCTCTACATGGCGGCAACGTGCATCATCGCCTGCGGTGGCATAAATTTCTGCCCCCATTTGCCGCGCTAATTGCACCGCTGTTGTGCCAATACCGCTTGCCCCGCCATGAATGAGAACACGCTCTGCTTTTTTAAGGTTTCCGCGCATAAATAAATTGCCCCAGACCGTGATATATGTCTCAGGCAGGCACGCCGCATGCGCCATATCAAGACCTTCAGGTATCGCCATGGCATGCCCCTCATCCACAGCGACATATTCAGCATATCCGCCCCCATGGCAAAGGGCGCAAACGCTGTCTCCTATCTTCCAATTTGTAACCGCATTTCCTATCTCGATAATCTGGCCAGATACTTCTAGGCCCGGCAGATCATTTGCATCTTCTGGTACAGGATAATTGCCCTTACGCTGTAATAAATCTGGTCGGTTAACGCCGGCATAGGCAACTTTGATCAAGATTTTTTTTGGGCTTAATGTGGGGCGCGGTCGCTCGCAAATCTGCAACATCTCAGGCCCTCCAAATTCTTTAATTTCAATCGCTTGCATCATTTCACTTGCCATCAAATTACCCTCTTATTTTCAGCTTGACCCTGCCTTGATTTTGCCGATTAATTTCAGAATATGAAATTTCTCTATCTTTACATTAAGCTTGATTGATGTTCTGTAAATAGGGGGATTACGCTATTTTTGTAGCCTAAGATTACTGGGGGGAAGAAAAATGACGGGCATTGAACAAGTTGAAAAAGGGACAAAAATTGCTGTCATCGGGGCCGGAGCTATGGGTCAAGGTATTGTTCAGGTATCGGCTCAAGGCGGATTGCAGGTATATATTTTTGATAGAGAAGAGGGCAGTGCTGAGGCTGCAAAAGCAACGATAGCCAAACGTCTGGAAAGGCTCGTTGAAAAAGAACGCATCAGCCAAGAGGCCTGTCAGCAAGCCATTTCCCTGATGCAGCCTGTCTCTAAGTTAGAGGAGATAGCAGATGCCGATTTTGTGGTTGAGGCGGTATTTGAAGATTTACAGGTTAAACACGATATTTTCATGAAGCTGGAAAATATTGTCTCAGAAAGCTGTATACTTGCCTCTAACACCTCTTCTATTCCAATAGCCTCTATCGCCAGTATTTGCCGTCATCCAAGTCGTATAGCTGGTTTGCATTTCTTTAATCCGGTGCCGCTGATGAAGCTGGTGGAGGTGATTGTAGCCGCAGCCACATCACAAAAAACAACTGAGGCACTGGTCGCTCTTGGCAAGCAGATGACGCGCACCCCGGTTGTGGTTAAAGATTCGCCGGGGTTTCTTGTGAATACAGGCGGGCGCGCTTTTACCACCGAAGGGCTTGCTATCTATCAAGATAGGGTGGCAACTCCAGAGCAGATTGATGCCATTATGCGTGATTGCTATGGCTTTAGGATGGGGCCGTTTGAGCTGATGGATCTGACCGGCATTGATGTGAATTATCCCGTAAGCCAGATTATCTATAATGGTTTCATGCAGGATGCGCGGTTGCGCACCACAGCAAACCATAAGGCGATGGTCGATGCAGGGCGGCTGGGACGCAAAGCAGGTCAAGGCTGGTTTTCTTATGAAGATGGCAAAATGGTAAACCCGCCAAGCCCTGACTTTATCCCGCAATCCCAAGCTGGCCCTGTTGCCCTTGCAAGCAATAGCCCGGAATTAATATCCTTATGCAAAGAGCTGGGTCTGGAGATCAGCGCAGATGATGGAAGCTGTCCTCTTATCGCTGCACCCATAGGCACAGACGCTAGCGATACTGCTGTTAATCTGGGCGTGGATGCTCGCCGCCTTGTCTGTATAGATAGTGTCGGCAATCTGGAAAAGCGCGTGGTCTTAATGATGGCGCCGGGCGGCGATAAATCTGCTGCACAAAAGGTAGCTGCCAGCATAATCTCTAGTGGCAGGGCCGTGACGCTTATCCGCGATTCAGCCGGCTTTGTTGGTCAGAGACTAGCCGCCATGGTTGCTAATTTAGGTTGCTTTATGGCAGATATTGGCCTTGCCAGCCCAAATGATATTGACACGGCGATGCGTCTTGGGCTGAATTATCCAAAAGGTCCACTTGAGCTTGCCGATCATCTGGGTGCAGGCACCGTTTTTACCATTATGCAGGAAATGCAAAGAATTTCAGGGGATGATCGCTATCGCCCTAGCTTGTGGCTGCGCCGTCATGCGCAGCTTAACCTAACAATTTGGGAGGAATAAATGGCACATAATACGGTACTGGTTACAGGGGCAAGCCGGGGCATTGGACACGCAATTGCCAAAGATTGTCAGGCAAAGGGTATGGAAGTTATCGGCCTGTCTAGCAAAGTGCCAGACAATGTGGATTGGACGCATTACGGCGTTGACCTAACGGGTGTTAATTCTGGCGATCAGCTAAAAGAGATTATTGAAAAACATCGCCCCACACGTTTTGTTGGCAATGCAGGGTTATTAATTTCTGGCCGACTTGAAGATGTAAAGGCTGAAGATTTCCAGCGTCTGATGCAGATTAATTTATTTAGCTTGATGCAGACTTGCCAGTTAATGATGCCTATATTCGAAGCAGAGCAATTTGGCCGGATTGTGCTAATAGGCTCACGCGCTGCATTGGGCAAAGAGGACCGTATATTATATGGGCCAGCTAAAGCAGCTGTAGCCAGTTTGGGGCGCAGTATGGCGCTGGAATTGGCACGTTGGCAGGTTACCGCTAATACCGTTGCACCTGGCCCCATTGCTACAGAGTTGTTTAATCAGGGTCAGCCCCCGGGCACGCCTGCACGTATCAAAATTGAGGCTAATGTGCCGCTAGGACGGGTTGGTGATCCAGCTGAAATTGCGGCGGCAACCAGCTTCTTTTTATCGGATGAAGCCAGCTATGTAACAGGTCAAACCTTGAATGTATGTGGCGGGCTTTCTGTAGGGTTTGCTGGTCAATGAGGGCTTATGAGACGCTGGATCAATTAACCGCACCGCAGCGTGTGGCCATCGTTGGTGCATCTGATAATCCAACGCGTATTGGGGGGCGGCCGATATCCTATATGCTCAATCATGGCTATACGGGCCAGATTTTCCCCGTAAATCCCAAGAATGAAACCATACAAGGGTTGCCTGCTTATGCCCAAATAAGCGAGATACCAGAAGAGATTGATTTTGCCCTTATCGCGGTAAAATCTACGATGGTTGCTGAACAAGTGCGTGCGGCCGCACAAAAAGGGGCGCGTACCGCCCTTATCTTTTCTTCAGGCTTTGCAGAAATGGATGCGAGTGGCCGCGCTTTGCAAGAAGAATTAGTGGAAATTGGAAATAACACAGGTATCCGCATTTTAGGGCCAAACTGTCTTGGCCTGTTTAATGCGCAAAGCTGTTTTTTCCCTACATTTACGGCTACGATTGATCGCGCAAAACCAGAAGTAGGCGGGGTCGGCATCGCCTCGCAATCGGGGGCATATGGCAGTCATATTTACATGGCCTGTCATTCTCGCGGTCTTGGCATTAATCACTGGGTCACTACCGGCAATGAGGCGGATATTGAGGTCGCAGAAGTGATCAAATTAATGGCCACGGATGAGAGCGTGCATACGATATTGGCCTATGTAGAATCTGTTAAAGATGGCGCGCTGATGATAGACGCGCTAGAGACGGCCCGCGCCAACCGCAAGCCTGTTATCGTCACCAAGGTTGGGCAGTCTGAAATAGGGGCTGCTGCTGCAGCTTCCCACACGGCCTCTCTGGCCGGAGAGGATAAAATTTATGATGCAATTTTCCGCCAATATGGCGCGTTCCGTGTATCCTCTACCGAAGAAATGACAGACCTTGCGGTTGCTGCCAAACCGCGGATTTATCCAGCCGGGAAAAAAGTAGGGCTAGTTACTATTTCTGGCGGTGCAGGTATATTGATGGCGGATGCTGCGGATGCGCTCGGGCTAGATGTCGCGCCCATGCCAAAAGAAAGCCAGGATGAATTAAAAGAGATAGTACCTTTTGCCTCGCCCGTAAATCCGGTTGATGTCACGGCGCAGTTTTTCAATGATTTATCGTTGGTTCCGCGCTTCACCCGCGCCATGCTGGATAAGGGCGGCTATGACGCACTGGTAGGGTTTTGGACATCTATAGCTGGCTCCCCTATTTTAGGAGAACCGCTTCTAGCCTATCTTAGCGAGACGATGGCAAGCTATGAGGATAGATTGTTTTTGCACGTGATGCTGGCCGAAGAGGATATGCATCGTAAATATCAAGATAATGGTTTTCCAACCTTTTCTGACCCAACACGTGCGCTGGTCGCCCTTAACGGGATGATGTTTTTTGGCCAGTCCTTTGCCAATAATACCCAAGAAGATACACCTGATCTGCCAGCCCCTACACGCCTAGAGGCAAATATGAATGAGCAGCAAACCAAAGCTGTGCTCGCTTCCTTTGACTTGCCAGTTGTCGAAGATAGGCTCTGTCTTTCTGTGGAGGATGTAAGGGACGGCTTTGCGGCAGCTGGCAGACCTGTGGCGATGAAGATTCTTTCCCCCGATATTCTGCATAAAACCGATATTGGCGGGGTAATGCTAAATCTGAAAACTGAAGATGAGGCGGTTTTTGCTTATCAACAGATTTTAGATAATGCCCTGCAGCATGCGCCCGACGCAAAAATAGATGGGGTGATGCTCTCCCCGATGATTGGCGATGGGGTGGACTTGATACTAGGTGCGCAAACAGATCCTATCTTTGGGGCGATGGTAATGGTCGGTATTGGCGGTATTCATGCCGAGCTGTTAAAAGACGTTACCTTTATGCGTGCCCCTATCAGCGCGTTTGCGGCGCACACAATGCTAGAGCGGTTGCAGCTTTATCCCTTGCTAACAGGGGTGCGTGGGGCCAAGAGCTGCGATATTGATGCGGTAGCAAAAACCATATCTGATTTTTCTGCCTTTATTGCAGCGCATTCAGATCAGCTGTCTTCGTTTGAAATTAATCCGCTTCGCGCGTTGCCCGATGGCTGCGTTGCGCTGGATGCCCTTGCGGTTTGCAAGGTTTCAGGAGGCTGATCAATATGGGCACGCACCATCCATCTAATCAGCAGGCAAGAGATTTGGTTGCAAAGACCTCGCTGCCGGTTGTTGGCGCGCCTTTGTTCCTTATCTCCAATCCTAAGCTTGTTATCGCCCAATGCTGTGCAGGTATTATTGGTAGCTTTCCGGCCCTGAATGCCCGTGAAGAGGCTGGTGAGCCAATTATGCTGGAGAACTGGCTGCAAGAAATCACAGAAGCGCTGGATAAACATAATCAGACCTATCCAGACGCCCCTGCTGCCCCATTTGCCGTGAATCTCATTGTGCATAAATCTAACATTCGCTTGGAACGGGATGTTGAGATTTTGGCTAAGTGGAAGGTGCCTGTATGGATAACCTCTCTTGGGGCGCGGGAATTTGTTAATGAAGCTGCCCATCAGGCAGACGGCATTGTTCTGCATGATGTTATCCATAATCGTTTCGCAAAAAAAGCGATTGAAAAGGGTGCAGATGGGCTGGTTGCGGTAGCGGCTGGGGCAGGCGGTCATGCTGGCCGGCAGTCGCCTTTTGCGCTGATACAGGAAATCAGAAGCTGGTTTGCAGGGCCGTTATTGCTGTCTGGGGCAATTGCCACTGGCCATTCGATTTTGGCTGCCAGAGCGATGGGCGCAGATATGGCTTATATTGGCAGCCCTTTTATTGCCTGTGCCGAGGCCCAAGCGGATAGTCAATATAAACAGATGATCTTAGACAGCGCAGCCGAAGATATCCTCTATACCGATTATTTTACCGGTGTGCATGGCAATTACCTGCGTAGCTCTATTCGAGCGCAAGGTCTAGACCCGGATAATTTACCGGATGCTAAATCTGGTTTGGATTACTCATCCGGCCAGTCCAAACCGAAATCATGGAAACAGATTTGGGGTGCTGGTCAAGGCATAGGCGTTATTGAAAAAAGCCAAGCTGCGGCAGACTTTATTGACCAGCTACGCGCAGAATATCAGCAAGCGTCTGAGCAGATGAGCAGAAAATAATTGGGTTAAATAAACGCCAACTAAGATAAAAGGGGGAGGATAAAATGACAACTAATTTTGAAGGGGCAGGGCCAGAGGCCCGTTTTGAAGCCTATCTTGAAGACGGTAAGTTTATGCTGCAACGCTCTAAAACAGATGGGTCTTACGTCTTTTATCCGCGCGTCATTAATCCACAAAATGGTGAAGCAGATCTGGAATGGGTTGAAGCAAGCGGCGAGGGAGAGGTTTATGCAACGACCGCTACCAGCCGCAGGCCAGAACAAGGCGGTGATTACAACATCGCGCTTGTCACCTTAAAAGAAGGCCCACGCCTGATGGCGAGAATTGTTGGTATCGACCCGCATGACGTCAAAATCGGCATGGCCGTAACAGCAGACATACAAGAAGTGGAAGGCACGCGCGCCGTCGTCTTTCAACCAGCTAAGGGGGCATAAAAATGGTACATTCATTGAGAGCAAAGACCGCCTGTGTTGGGCTTGGTATGGCTGGGATGGGGGAAGCGCCCGGCAAGAACGCGATGGATTTAATGGTTGAAGCAACCTATTTAGCCGCCAAGGATGCGGGTATTTCAGTACAAGATATTGATGGGATATTTTCAGCCACTGCGGTACATTCTATGCCGGCTATGTCTCTGGCAGAACATATCGGTGTGCAGCCAAAATTCTCTAGTAGCTCTAATATTGGCGGGTCGTCATTTATGGCGCATGCCCTTAATGCTGCGATGGCATTAGAGGCAGGGATTATTAATGTCGCCCTGATAGCTTATGGCTCCAACCAGCGTACCGCAGGCGGATTTAAGACCGTGTCAGAGCCCCTGCCTTATGAAGCGGTCTATAAGCCGCGCGTACCCCTAACAGCGTATGCGCTGACAGCTAACCGCTATATGCATGAATTTGGGGCAAGCCGCGAGGATTTGGCTGAGGTTGCGGTGGCGGCGCGGCAGTGGGCAAATCTAAACCCTCAAGCTTTTATGCGCGGGCCATTAAGCAAAGAAGATGTGCTGGGCGCGCGGATGATTTCCACCCCCTTCACCAAGCTTGATTGCTGTCTTGTAACCGATGGCGGTGCTGCTATCATTATGACCAGAGCGGACCGCGCCAAAGATGGGCCGCGCACCCCTATCTATCTAATGGGGGCAGCGATGGAACATCATCACCGGATGATATCTGAAATGCCGGATTTGATGCAGACATCAGCAAAGCAATCGAGCCAGCGAGCATTAGATATGGCTGGGCTTTCGGTCAATCAGATGGATAGTTATCAGCTTTATGATGCCTTTACGATTAACACCATGCTATTTTTGGAAGATATTGGCTTATGCAAAAAAGGCGAAGCTAAAGATTTCATAAAAAATGGCCGTATTGCGCCGGGGGGAGATGTGCCGGTGAATACTAACGGCGGCGGGTTATCTTGTGTGCATCCGGGCATGTATGGCATGTTTGTGATGATAGAGGCTATTCGCCAAATAAGAGCAGGCGCCGGTGATGATGAGGGCAAGCGCGAGCCAGGCGGTTGGCTGAAGGAAGCTAAATTGTGCCTTGCCCACGGTAATGGCGGCGTGCTGTCCAGTCAGGCAACCGCTATCTGGGGACATCCTGATACAGTGTAAATGTCCATCTAGATGGTTTAAAAAAAAACATTAGTTGGTAGGTGATAGGAGCAGAAATATGGATTTAAATTATTCAGAATCTGAACGTGCCTTTCGAGATGAAGTGCGCGATTGGCTGGCACAAAATCTGCCACCAGCCTTGCGCGAGAAGGTGATAAAACATAAACGCCTTAGCAAGGAAGATCATCATCTGTGGCATGAGAAATTACGTAGCCGGGGGTGGCTATGCTGGCACTGGCCTGCGGAACATGGCGGGACAGGTTGGACACCTGTTCAAAAACATATTTTTGAAGAAGAAATGATTGATGCAGGGGCGCCGCGTATCATTCCTTTTGGCCCAAACATGCTTGGCCCTGTCCTGATCGAGTTTGGCTCAGAGGCGCATAAAAAAACATATCTACCCCGTATTCTGAATTGTGAAGATTGGTGGTGTCAGGGCTATTCCGAGCCGGGGTCAGGCTCGGATCTGGCTTCGCTGAAGACCAAGGCAGAGCGGCGCGGTGATGTCTATATTGTTAATGGACAAAAAACATGGACTACTCTTGGCCATTTTGCCGATAAGATGTTTTGCCTTGTGCGCACAGACCCTAATGCAGATAAACCGCAAAAAGGTATTTCTTTCCTGCTCATAGATATGGATAGCCCGGGTATTGAAGTGCGGCCAATCTATACTCTGGATGGCGAACATGAGGTCAATGAAGTTTGGCTTACTGATGTTGAAGTTCCGGTCGAAAATTTGGTCGGATTGGAAAATGAAGGCTGGACATACGCAAAATACCTACTGACCTATGAGCGCACAGGCATTGCCGGGGTGGGCTATTCCAAACAGTTGCTGGCACATCTGAAATCTATGGCAAATCGGCGCAAAGAAGGGGGGCAGCCATTGGCACAAGACCCGCTTTTTGCTGCCAAGCTGGCAGAGGTTGAAATCGATTTGATGGCAATGGATATGTTTAATTTGCGCACTGTGTCTGCGGCAGGGGCAGGTAAAGCGCCTTCAGCCGAAAGTTCGCTTTTGAAAATTAAAGGTACGCAAATTCGTCAACGCATATCTGAATTATTGCGTCAGGCGGTGGGTCCTTATGCTTGTCCGTATATTTCCGAGCAGTTTGATGAAGGCTATAATGAGCCGCCTATAGGCCCCGAAGATGCCATGCCCTTGGCACGCCAATATTTTAATTTGCGGAAATTATCTATCTATGGGGGCTCTAACGAAATTCAGAAAAATATTGTTGCTAAGACAGTATTGGGATTGTAGCCGGAGACGCAAAAGATGGATTTTAACCTTTCTGAAGAACGTAGCCTGTTAAGTGCCACCACTGACAGATTTTTGCAAAGCGCAGCTTCTGCCCAGAAAATCATAAAAGGCGGCGGGGAGAATTTAGCTAATGACGCTGGGTTCTGGCAGGAAGCCTCAGAGTTGGGGCTTATAGAGGCATTATTGCCAGTGGATGCAGGCGGGCTGGGCGGAGATGGTCTTGATTTGGCGCTGATTTTTGAATTGCTTGGCAAACATTTGGTAAACGCGCCCTTTTTATCTACGGCTATTTTGGGTGCCATGCCCTTATGGCTGCAGGACACACAAAAATTTGCTGCCCTTTTGAGCGATGTGGGTGCTGGCAAGGTTAAGCTCGCCTTAGCCATTAGTGAGGCGGACTCGCGCTATGATATCCAGTTTGCGGCAACCGAAGCCAAACCTGTTGACACAGAAAACTATCAGCTATCTGGACATAAGGCAGTTGTGCTGGGGGCAGGGGATGCCGATCAGCTAGTGGTTTCAGCAAAAATGGCAGAAGGCAACGGGGATATTGGCCTGTTTCTGGTGGATGGCAAGGCACAGGGGTTAAAAATACGCAGCTATCAAACCATTGATGCCCAACTTGCAGGGGATATTTGGCTGGAAGATGTGCAGGCGGTTTGTATCTCAGAAAAAGGCAGCGACATCCTTTCCCAGACAGCAGCAGCTGGCGCTCTGTGCTTGTCCGCTGAGGCAGTGGGGCTAATGGATGTGATGAAAGATGCTACAATTGAATATGTAAAAACGCGCAAACAATTTGGCCGTTCTATCGGCTCGTTTCAGGTGATCCAACATCGTCTGGTAGATCTATTAATGGAGATTGAGCAAACCCGCTCTGCAACCATGCTGGCGGCTGCGCATCTTTTTTCTAAGCCAGATATGCGCGATAAACATATCTCTGCTGCGAAAAATCTAGCTGGCCGGATAGGCAAGCTTGTGGCCGAAGAAACTATCCAACTACATGGCGGTATTGCCATGTGCTGGGAGACTGATATTGCCCATTATGCCAAACGCCTGACGATGATCGACCACTATTTAGGCGATAGTGATTATCATTTAAAACAGATGATGCGGCTTTCTGCTTAACAGGCTTTTAAGAAAGGGAGAAGCGCATGTCCGAGGCAACTATTATCATTCGAGCTGATGGGCCTATATTGCATGTGATTAACAATAATCCTAGCTCGAAAAATTCACTATCTGCTGGGTTTATCGACGGCTTCACTGAATTGTTAGAGAGCATTGAGCCATCTCTGGATAAGGGGAGGGTAATTATCCTCAGCGGGGCAGAGGGTTTTTTCTGTTCTGGGGGTAATTTGGATGGGCTAAAACAACGTTCAGAAAGCGATTATGATCACCGCAGAAGCAATGTTGATAAAATAAATAAGATGATCCTTTTGATGCGCTCTTGCCCTTTGCCCATTATCGCAGCGGTTGAGGGCGGGGCAGCTGGTGCTGGGGTTGGGCTTGCGCTTGCCTGTGATATGATCTTTGCTGCAGAAGAGACTTTTTTCATGGCAGCTTACGTTAAAATTGGGATCACGCCTGATGGTGGAATGACCCCTTTTATGGCCGAAGCCATTCCGCGCTGGCTGTTTGCTCAGATGGTCTTTACAGGTGATAAAATGCCTGTCCAACGACTTTATCAAATGGGTGTGGTGAATGAAATTACAGCAAAAAATGCGGCTGTTTCATCGGCTATAAAGATGGCAGAGAGACTAGCAAAAGGCCCTGCTCAAGCCTTAGCTATGGGCAAGGCGCTGATAAGCTCGGCGCGCCTAAGTCCGCTTGGTGCTCAGTTAGAAGAAGAAGCGCATATTGTGGCAACTGCACTTGGCAGTAAAGACGCAAGAGAAGGCATTAACGCTTTCTTGGAAAAACGCGCGCCCAATTTTTCTTGACCATTTTGGTATTAACGCACCTTCCCCTTTATTTGTAAGGCCTTCCCCCTTATTTGCGCTGTATGGCTTTCCATTGCTCGAAAAACAAATTCTATAATTGCATTGACGGCAGTTAAAAATTTCATGCATCCTTTTAGGTGTGAGTAACTCTTGATACTAAAGATCCAGAATTATAAATAGGGAGGAAGTTTCATGAAAAAGCTATATACAATGTTGGCAGCATCAGCTGCGGTGCTCGTTGCCACTAGTGCAAGTGCCGATACGTTTGTCCGGATGGTGTCCGGACCATCTGGGGGATCATGGTATCCGCTAGGTGCAAAAATCATGCAGGTAATGGAAGATGAAATCGACGGGATTGCCACTTCTAACACTTCAGGTGGCGGTATCTCAAACATTAAAT
>Ga0209138_1001724_pt1 | contig 18037 bp, 17 predicted proteins | sample SaaInl3SG_22_DNA_FD_184645 | JGI IMG/M metagenome (GOLD analysis project Ga0209138, IMG submission 184645) | Marine microbial communities from expanding oxygen minimum zones in the Saanich Inlet - ESP_153SG_22_DNA (SPAdes) (version 2) | ecosystem: Environmental > Aquatic > Marine > Intertidal...
AAGGACCAAACGCCCTTCGCCGTGGTTTGAGAAAGTGTGATGTCGGCGAGCAGCGCGCCTGGGGTGGCGTCTTCGTTGCGCGCAGTAAGGACCGCGGGGGCCATGCCGCGCCCCGACAAGGTCAATGCTGTCCCGTTCCGGGCGCGCCCCTGCCATTCGAGGCTGCCCTGAGCCGGCGTGGTGAACGGCAACCCCAGACCAGTGGCCAGGTCCCATTGCCCCAACACCGAACCTTTCAGTCGAATTGTTTGGCGCTCCGCATGCCAAGTCACCTGCCCCTCGCCCCCTGTTCGGCAGGCGTTGTTGGCTTCGAAGCGGTAAATCTGGCCCGCGTGGGCAATGGGGGCGAATTGTGGACTCGGCGTGATGGAAATGAACCCGCGATGCAGAGCTACAAATCCCCGCATCTGCCAGCGCCACCCCAAGCTCGACTCCGCGTTTTCAAGTTGAACTCGGGCCTCACCTGCCCACTCCGTGTCGAGGTCGGGATTGCCTTGCTCAAATCGGAACGTGCCGTGGTGAATGCCGTTGGCACCCCATTCGTAGTTGCTCGGGACGCGGCCGTACGCCACCACCGTCACGTGGCCGGAAATCGGCCGACGGGAGAGCGACCACGGGCGTTGCCAAGACACCATCCCTCCGGGAATCGTTCGGCGGAACGGAAGGGCGCGCGCGTCCACACCCACCACTTCGCCTTGCGCATTGAAGCTCGGTTCTTGGTGCCCTTGCTGTGAGGCGTGGACCAGATCCAATCGACCGGCCCAAGTGGACCGTCCTTGGGTCGACTCCCCCATCAAGGACCATCGCATGCGGCGGTGGTCGGCGAGCAAGAATTCCCAACCGGAAGTTTCCACCCACTGTCCCTCAGACTGGAAGCCCCAAGCTCCGTGTGGACCCGTTCGACGGGCTTCGGCAAACGACGACCACTCTTCCAAGGACAGACTCAGGTCCGAGTCGGGCAAGGGGCCCCATCCGTGGGCGTGGGGCGGCGCGAATTCGAGCCTTTGGTTCCACGAAGCACTGGCTTTGTAGGCCCACCGTGCAGGGGAAGCGGTTCGCGCGTCGGTCCAGCGCAAAAGGGTTTGGACTCGCGACGCATGCTGATGTGGAAGACGGATGTCAAATCGCCCGTCGTTGGGCCCCAAATCGCCCTGGCGAGGCAGCCCCACGATGCCCGGAAACAGTCCCTGGCGGACGTCCGAGGCGCGCAACGACGCTTGAAGGGTCCTGCCCCGCGGCGTGGTGGTCTCGATGCCAAGCACGGCATGGCCCGCTTTCCCCGCGGTGTTGGTCAATTCTCCAGTCTCCAACTCGTACACGCGGTCCAGGTAGGCAAACGTGCGTTGAGGCACTTGCGAGGCCCCAAAGCCTGACAACGAGAGCCCGGCGTGCCAGTGCACTTGTGGTGTGGAGGCGACATGCAAGGCGTGCACTCCGCCTTTGAGTTGCCCCACCTGAGCAACCAGACCCATGCGTGTTTGGGTGTCGGGCGCGTTGCTGCGGTTGGGCGATTCGAAACGCAAGCCGCCGCCCACCGCTTCCGGCCCCATCCAAACGTGTCCGCCGCCGGGCACCCACGCCGTGGCGACTTGAAGTTCCGGAGCCACCAAAACGCCGTGGTCGGTCCCCCACCGTCCCCCTTGCTGAGGCACGCCGTCTTCGAGCACCGCCACACGAGAACCGTAAAGCCCTCGCACGACCGGCTGAATCATGCCTGCACCGAGATCGAGGCTTTGGAGGCCTGGGGTTTGGTCTAAGGCCTGCATCAACTCCGGTGTGTCCAAGACGTGCGCCTCGGATTCTTGAAATCGATTGACGGCGACCTGAGCCTGGCCCAGATTTACCTTCAATTCCTCCATCCACACGTCGACATGCGACGAAGGATTCAACACCACACGCGTGCCAAAACCGACGCACGACACGGTGAGCGAGTCCACGCCGTGCGGGCAGGACACGCGAAACGCCCCCGACTCGTCCGTGGATGTGGCGAGGCCGCATGGCCAGGCCATCACCAGGACGCCTGGGAGTTTGGAAGATGTGGAACGATGAAGAACGTGCCCTTCCACGGCCGTGGGCATGGGGGTTTGGGTACGGGTCTCGCTAGGCCAAAAAACCAGGCCTGCCAAAAGCACCGACGCCGCCACGACCCCATGTACGGTCGATTGCGCGCACGTCCTTCTCGTCCAAGCGATTGAAGACATCGTCAAGGATTGAAAAGAGGAACGGAGAATTGCGGAAGGTTACCCGCGTGCAGGCGGTCCTCTTTGGCCGTGCGCCTCCGTGCATGGCGAGGCCAAGCGCTGGGTCGCCACCTCTCCCACCTTCAACGCCACCCTCCATTCAGGATGCGCGTCGACGCTGGTCTTGCATGGGGTTTCACCTACGGGGAGCCACTGCCACTCGCACATGTCGCACACGTGCTGATGTGAATCGAGTTGGGTGTCGTCGTGAGGGCCTTCCCACGTGGTGCACTCTGCGTGGTGATGTGCGTGAACGCCATGGTGCTGGTGGTGGCTGCAGCCCGCCACGAGGTGCCCCCACTGGTGGGTGACTTCGAGCCCAACCACACCGAGCCACGTCGCCAACAGGACGACGGCTGAACTCATCGAAAACAAGGAAGAGCCATGCCCGCGCATGGTTCAAAGGTATTTCAAGAACCCATGCATGCGAGGCAATGAACCACAAGACGCATGTCACTTTCGTTCAAACACCCCAAACACAAACTCCTGTCCCCCTCCGCTGGGCGTCGTGTGTTGGACGATCGAGGTCCTCAAGGGCGACCAGTCGTCCGCAAACGTTTCTGCAAGCGAGACCTCATCGTGCTGCTGAATCGCCGTCCCGCTGCACTTGGTGGGACCGTTGATGGAGAAGGTGGCCACGATGGCCTTGGATCCGGCGCGTGTTCCCAAGCGCATGGCTCGGAGGTATGCTTCGCGATCCTCATGGGACGTCAAAAAATGGAAGGCCGCGCGGTCGTGCCACAGCGCGTACGTCCGAGTTGGCACGAATTCCGTGACGTCCGACACCACCCACGTGACGCGGGACGAATCCTCCCCCAGCCGCTCCTTGGCGCGGTCGATGGCCTTGGAGGAGATGTCGAGCACCGTTACGTCTGTAAACCCAGCCTGCAAGAGGTGATCGACCACGAGGCTGTCGCCTCCACCCACGTCGAGAATGGGCGCGTCCAGCGGGAGTTTCAACGCGGCGATGAAGTCCAAGGACATCTGTGGCACCGGCTGGTACCAGCTGCAGGATTCCAACGGCTTGGCGTCGTAGATGGCTTGCCAGTGGGCGGTGCGTTCCGTCGAGTTCATGCCCAAAGGTCACGCTTCCCTCCCGCTTGCTCTGGCACTTGGGTTGCTTCTCGGGTCCTCGCCGTCCGAGCCGTCCGGGGACGGCGGAGGTGTCATGGAAGCACCGATTGGAGAAGGTCGAGGAATTCGGGTTTGGACATCGCGCCTGCTCGGTAGCCCAACACGTCACCTTGCGCGTTGGTCAGGATGGTCCATGGCGTTCCTGAAATGTTGAATCGACGCAGCGTGGCTGCCGATTGAGGAGCATCCGCATCGACAAGCACGGGCACCCACGCGTCGTTCACCAGGCGCTCTACGTCTTCATCCGCCCAAACCTCACGCTTCATGATTCGGCAAGGCGAACACCACGTCGCCGTCACGAAATGCACCATCGGCTTCCCCTCTGCCTCAGCCAAGGCCTGAGCGACATCGGGGTCCGTCTGCCAGCGAATGTCGTTGGAAGGAGCGTAAAAGGAATGCCATGCGTAGGCCAAGGATGCGGCGAGAAAGCCAAGCCAAAACACCTGCGCGAGGCGCTCACGCACGGCAGGCCGAATGGATGTTGTCATGCCTGAGAGGTTGGGGTACCGCAAAAGTAACGGATGCAAGGACCATCCCACTTTGCCCCTGCAGCGGTGGCTTGAGCTAGCGCATTCGCTTTGCAACGGATACGAGCAGAAGGAGCGCAGGGACTTCGATGAGGGGACCGATGACGCCCACAAACGCTTGGTCGCTTTGCAAGCCAAACACCGCCACGGCCACCGCGATGGCCAGTTCGAAGTTGTTCCCTGCCGCCGTGAACGCGACGGCCATGTTGTCGCCGTGGCTGGCGCCCAAGCGACGGCCCAGGAGCATGCTTAGCAAGAACATTCCGACGAAGTACACCCCAAGGGGCAGCGCAACGCGAAGGACGTCGAGGGGGAGCGCTGTGATTTGGTCTCCCTTCAGGCTGAACATCGCCACGATGGTGAACAGCAACGCCACAAGGGTCATGGGTGAGATCCGCGGAACGAAGGACTCTTGGAACCACGCCTCCCCCTTGGCTCGGACCAACGATTCACGGCTGACTACCCCCGCAACGAAAGGAATGCCAAGGTACACGGCCACACTCTCCGCAACCAGGGACATAGGCACCTCAACCGCGAGCGACGGCAGACCCACCCACGACGGCAACTCCGTCATGAATAGCCACGCGTAGAAGCTGTACGCCACCACTTGAAACAGGCTGTTGATCGCCACCAAACCCGCGCCCAACTCCTTGTTGCCTCCAGCCAAATCGTTCCACACCAACACCATGGCGATGCAGCGAGCCAGACCAATCAAAATCAACCCACTCAGGTACCCCGGTTCGTCCTGGAGAAAGAGCGCAGCCAACCCAAACATCAACAGCGGCCCCACCACCCAATTGAGGACGATGCTCAAGGCCACGAGGCGCGTGTTGCGAAACACCTTCGGCATCAACCGGTAATTGGCCTTGGCCAGAGGCGGGTACATCATGCAGATCAATCCCAGGGCAATGGGAAGGTTGGTCGTCCCCACGTGCATGCTGCCAAGGGCATGCGGCACGCTTGGCACCCAGGTTCCAAGGGCCAAACCCAACGCCATGGCTGCCAAAATCCACCACGTCAAATGGCGGTCAAGAACATTCAGTCGTTTTTTCATTCCCCCAATCATCATTTCCGAAGACAATCCTCAAGCCGGAAAAGTACGCCCAGCGAGAACGGGGGCCTTGCTTCCTTCCAGCGCCTGCAAAAGCACCTCACGGCTCTCGTCCGGGTAATCGACGGCGATGGTCTTGGATTCATGCAACCATGCGCGCAGCACATCCACCGATTGGGGTCCAAATTCAGGCATGGTTGTGACGCCCATTGAGGCCAACGCCGCGGCATTGCATTGCTGCTCAAACTGCCCCTTCATCGGCACCACGAGCAACGGCTTGTCCAAGAACAAGGCTTCCGAAGGTGTTTCAAAACCCGCGCCGCAAAGCACCCCATTGCTCGAGGCCATGCTCGTGAGAAAGCCGTCCGAAGAGGCCGGCAGAAACCGCACATTGCCCTTGGTTATGGGCATGTCCCAATGCCGCGAAAAGACCTCCCAACGCACCTCGGGAATTTGGCCGAGCACGGCGAGCAACGCCTGCGCTCCATAGGCTGGAAGGTAGACCGTGACGTGGCCCTCACAGGTCACTGACTCCTCGCGCACTTGGCGGCGAATGATGGGGGTTCGGATCTCGGGTGCATACCGCTGAAAGTGGAACCCGATTTCCGCGTCGGCAGGCGCGTACTTCTTCAAGACGCGCATCGCCACCCGGTCAGGTTGGGCGGGCTTGGGGCTGCTCGGATGCTTGACCGCAGCTTGGTGCGACAGCCCCACCACGGGAACCCCTTGCCGTCGCGCTGCCCATGCGGTCACAGGCTCAAAATCGTTCAGGATCAAGTCGTAGTCTTCCAAATCCAACGACCTCACGTCCCGCACCCATTGCAACGGCTTCAACGCCCGCAGGGAAGCTCCCCAGTCGATGCCACCCTTCGTCCCAAACGTGAACCCCACCCCATGGAATCGACGATCCACAGCCACGTCAAACGAACGGTTCATCCCGCCGCCACTGACCCACACGTCCACGTCGGCCATGCTCCGAAGAAGGGGCAACAACTCAACCGCGCGGGTGTGGTGACCGTTCCCCGTCCCCTGAAAAGCGTACAGCACTTTCATGTCAAATCATGGAAAATTCCGCCAGCAACTCCTGAAACAAGTCCTTGGTGCTCCGCGCTTTTTCTCCCTTGTCGGTGTCGCGCGCAGCAACTTCCTCTTGCCAGTGAATGCACCACTCTCCCTTGTTGTATTCCAACGCCGTGCAGTTCTCCACCCAATCTCCGCTGTTGAGGTAGGTCACTTGGCCCTCGTTCATGGCGATGATGCGGTTGGCGGGCTGGTGAATGTGGCCACACACGACGTAATCGAATCCGTTGCGGATGGCAATCTCTGCCGCCGTTTCTTCGAAATGGTTGATGAATTTGACTGCGCTTTTGACGCTTTCCTTGACTTTTTTGGACAGGGAGATGCGCCCCTTGCCCAAGGCAAGCGACACCTGGTTGATCAGGTGATTGAACCAAATCAAGGCGTCGTACCCCTTCCCCCCGAGCATGGCAAGCCATTTGGAGTGCTGCATGGTCACGTCGAAGACGTCGCCATGAAAAAACCACGCCTTCTTTCCGTCCAATGGAAGGACCACCTTGTTGACGATTTTGAAGTTGCTCGTTTCGAAGCCTTTGAAACGGCGGAACACCTCGTCGTGGTTGCCAGTGACGTAGTAAATGGTTTTTTGGCGGGCAATCATGCCAAGGAGTTCTCGCACCACCTGCATGTGGGCCGCCGGGAAGTATTTTTTCTTGAACTGCCAAACGTCGATGATGTCCCCGTTCAGCACAAGGGTCTCAGGATCAATGGACTTCAAGTAGCGCAGCACTTCGGCTGCCCGGCATCCGCGCATGCCCAAATGCAAATCGGAAATCACGGCCACTTCGACGGGCCGTTTCAGCAAGGGTTGTTCTTGGAGAGTCATCGCCCAAGGTGCGAGCCACTTGTTGCCTGAATTGCACCTGAGGGATTTCAATCCGTTAAGCCAGCGCTAATTCTGCCACATGCGGTGGACCCAGCAGGACAGAAGCCGAACACCCTCAACCCGGATTTGGTCACTCCGTGAGTCGCACCACCTTCTGGACTTTGCCGTTTGAAAGACGTTGAATGAGAAGTTGCCCAGGCGCATTGGATGGACAAGGCCGTCCCAGAATATCCCAAGTTCCCTGAACTGCCGCTTCCGATTGCGGAACCATGGTCTCCACGCTCAATGGAAGCCCCGTGTTGCAGGTTCGATCGAAGAAATCCCACGCCACCAAGCTGGCGCTGATGTCCATGTTGCCCCAAGCCCCTGGCCAGTCATGACCACCTCCGACCACTTTGAACAGCTCCACCCTAGGACATTGGGCTTCGTTCGACCAAGCTGACGCCTCCACTTGGCTGCCATCCGAAGAATCAAGGTTGGGCAAAACCACTGTTTCATCAAACATCAATTGGTACAAGTCCACAAAAAACGCCATAGTTTCAGGAATGCTCGGATAAGCTCCCCAACCATCCTGGTTGGTGGGGTCGCCGTCGTAATAGGTTACGTCATCGTTGGTCCCATGAATTTCCAAAATGTTGGTCGTCGAGCTTGGATTGCATGCATCCATGATGTCCTGCATGATCATGCCTGAGACCGGTGCCACGGCTTGAATAACGTCGGAAGCCTGGCACGCCAGGAGGTAACAGAAATCCCCACCGTTGGACATGCCTGTCGCGTACACTGCACCCTCGTCGAGCGAATGATTGGCCTGGAGGTGGCCATTCAAGGCCAGGGTGAACGCCAAGTCGTCCACGTCTTCGTTCACCTGGAAGTCGTAGCCCACGTTGAAAAACGCATTGCCAAACGAATCCAAGCTTCCCTGTGGATAGCAAACGGCAAAACCAAAGTTTTCCGCAATGGCGTTGAACTCGGAGTACTCCATGATGTCCACCGCACTGCCTGTGTACCCATGAAAGACAAACACCAGCGGGCAATTTTCGGGGGCTGATGCCGGGTGATAATAGATGTACTCGCGCTCTACTGTCCCGGAGTTGTCCTCGTAAACGAAGGTCTCGAGGTACACGCAGCTCCCGTCATCGACGTTGGCCCCTTGCACGGGATTCAAGGCGTTCGGGTCGGTGCACCCAGGCAAACTCGTGTCACACACGCCATCTCCTACCTGAAACGCCAAATACCCTTCGTATCCATCATCCAACGTGAACGGCTCCATGAAACCTTCAAGGGTTGGAGAGCATGAGATTTCTCCCCCGTTCCACCCATCGCCCCAAGAGTCCGACACTGAGAAGAAGTAGCAGCCATCTTCCAAGCACAAGATTTGGCTTGTGGTCGCGCCATCAAACTGCCCTTGAAACGAAGCCAACGGAAACGACTCTCCACCTTCCAAAGACTGGTAAAGGATCCAAGACATTTCTTCGCCCCACTCATCTGTGGAGGTTTCAATGCTCACTTCTGTGAACTCGCATTGGGCTTGTGCTTGAAGTGAGACACACAACACGAAGGTTGGAAACCATTTCATGGCAATTGATTTTGACGAGTCCGAGACGATGGACTGAGTCGAAAGGTATGGATTGAATCGCTGCCGCCTCTGTGCGGAAGCACCCTCCGCCTAGGCATCTAGACAAGTTGGCGTGTGGAGCCGGGGGGAGTTTCTGACCTGCGGTCATTGTTCCCCCCTTTCACTCAGAGGGAACCATGTGAGCTGATTCCTGTGCTCATCTTGCTGCGTGAATTCATCACAGAAGCCAATCAGGAAGACAGCCCTGGGGACCTGGATCAAGCGCAAAGCACCTCACCTCTCGAATGCCGTTGGTGACCTCCTCCATGATCGGGGTGACCTTTGTGTGCTCAAGTGGATCTTGGACAAATAAGAAGTGGTCTTGCCGCAGCAATATAAAATTTGGACAACCCTCACTCAACATCTTTCTTTGATGTCATGTTGGAGAACGAGTCTGAGATTGCGATTTACGTTCCACACGCTTTGGCAGGCTTTGTTGACATCATTGCTCAGCATCAATCTCAGATTCCTTCACATTTCAAGGCATTGCCAAACTCCAAGGTGGAAATCATGTTCCTTTTGGAAGGAAGTGAATTCGACCACTTTACTATTGATTCGGAGAAGAGTGGTTTCCTGCCGAACGACTCCGATCAATACGTTATGGCATTTTCAAGTCAAACCCGGCCTGTTGACGCCAAGTTCAAACGATTGAATGCCATGCTTGCGGTAATGAACCCAATTGCAGCCATGGCCATTCTGGGAGTTCCGGCTTGGGAAGCCAAAGACATTCATTTTGAACCCACAACATTGGACAATCTCAATGTTATTCAGGATTCATTGAACACCTTGACGACGTTCCAACAACGAGCCCGATGCCTCGAAAATTATTTGCTTCAAAGACTGGCGGCATTGGGAGTGTACAATCAAGCGGTAGACAAAATACGCAACCTTCAAACGCTCTACTCGGACCCACATTCAGCTTTCAATGAAACAAAATTGAGCTTCGACCACATCTTCTATTCTACATCTCATTTCAATCGAATATGCAAAGACTGGCTCGGTGTGACGTACAGGGAATATGAGCTGCACAAAAGGTTTCGCCATGCCATGTATGCCATAAGCCATAAGAATCAGTCACTTTCCGAAATCGCATTTGACCTTGGATTTTATGACCAAGCTCATTTTACCCGCACATTTAAGCGCTTCGCGGGAATGACACCAAAGGAATATCAAAATTCTCACAAGGGCGTGATACCTGAATTTGTCATGATCGAATGAGCAATTGGTACAATTAGTTGATGTCGATTTGGCTGTTCTTTGCTGGGCAAACACAATCAATTATGAAATCCTCACTGATTTACCTTCTCCTCATTGTCATACAGTTCCTTAATGGTATTGGACTTCTGCTCGGCATTTTCATGGACCCTGTCGGCTTTATGGCACCGTTCTTTCAAGGTGACTTGGAATCCGAATCGGGGGCTGAGCTCATTTTCTTTGCTCAAGGCGTGATTGACGTCACAGCCATGCACATGATTGGTGTAGGACTTCTATTGCTTGTTTTAAAATCATTCCGACTTGAGAATTCGGTCAATCGCAAAATTTTTGCAGCCTTCTCTGCATTCCTTGGGTGTGTGTTTCTCGTCGCCTTGTACAATCATTTGTTTCAGGGAGGAGGACCGCCACCATTCATTGGTGTCCTTTTGTTCATCCAAGCAGGTCTAGCCTTATACGGATGGAAGAAGGCTGTTGACTGACCTGTTTCGCTGAATCAGTCGGATTCAATCTACTTATCACAGCAGGCGTCTTCTAGGCGACCCGAGGAAGCTCAAAGAATTCTTCGCACCTCGTTAGATCATTCTTCGCACCTCATTTGGCACCTTCAAGATGCTTCATGATGTTGGACCCCTTATTTCATGGGATGTGCTGGAATGCCTTGAAAGGGCTGATTCTGCTGCAATTTACGGCACAAAAAAGCCCATGAACACTGGGCTCACGGGCTACTTTTTCACATTCCTTTAGGTGGAGCCGGGGGGAGTTTCTGACCTGCGGTCATTGTTCCCCCCTTTCACTCAGAGGGAACCAGGCTCGAGCGCTGACGCGCTTGCCCCTCTTCGATCGCTTGTTCCCAAGCGAGCTTGAAACCAGCGCTCGGCAGAGGGGCTGAACTGCTTCGCAATTCTCGAGCTAACTGGTCACTTCGTGGAGCCGGGGGGAGTTTCTGACCTGCAGTCAGTGTTCCCCCCTTTCCCGTGAAGGGAATCGGCTCTTCAGGCCGCCATGCTGTCGCATGGCTTGTTCACGCACGCTTCGCATGCACCTTCAAGCAAGCTTGACGCGCTTGCTCGCTTCGTGAATCCGCGCTTCGCGCTGCCTGAAGAAGCGATCATCAAGTGGAGCCGGGGGTATCCGACACCCCCTTGAAAGGGCCAGTATTTACAAGGGTTTTTGAAGAATTTTTGCTCTTGTACCCCCGCTTGCACCCCTACTGAATCGCTCCCAATCACGTTAACCTGATTGCGTTTCAGGGAACCCAAACAACGATGGAATCAGTTGAAATCCAGTGTGGCGCACCAGTCGCGGATGGCCTGGCGGTCGGCATTGGAGATTGAGCTGTGGTCGAATTCTGTCGCATTGGTAAACGGCGCAGGCATTTGGAGCTCGTCTAACGGGTAATTCTGCCATTGTTCGGTGCACTGCGGACGATGGCACGAGGTGCAGCTGTTGTCGATGTCTGATTCATACAACGGTCCAAACTCAGCTCCTACAATGGAATACGGACCATTTCCGGTGATGGGCACAAGAAGCTCTGTAGTATCCTCGGGATTCTTCAACTGATCGACGGCGGGTGAATGCAGGAAGGGACTGGCCATGTGGCAGTTCTGGCAGTTGTCATGCGCCACCACATTGGGCCATTGCCAACTGTTGTTGTAGTCATCCTCACCTGGCCTTGGGATGTCCAAATCAAACGCACCCGTTGTTTCATTGTTGATGTGCAAGAAGCACGTCTCGCCAGTCGAGAATTTGTACCCAATCACGCCCAAACCTCCATCCCGGCAATTGGTCAGAAACACGACATCTTCATTGGGCGTTCCATCCTGATTCAGCCCGGTGTATCTGCCGACTCTGAACCCGGGGTCACAAGCCTTGCCAAAGGCCGCAGGACAATCGCATAGGCTAGGATCGTTGGTCTCCCCTTCTCCTGCTTGCTCTAGCGTCAGGGCGATGCCATTCTTTGTCACGGGCACTGGCACCGCATCCTCGCAAGAAAACCGGGGCAATGGCCCCAGGACTGCTTCACACTCGTAGGCGTGTTCGAGAGCAGTTCTTCCTTCAGGTTGCGGCTCTTTGTTGCACGAGCTCCAAACTGCAGACGCTGACACCAGGCCAAACGCAAGTCCAAACGAAATCCATCTTGAACCCATCATGCTTTCAACAACGTTACTCACCATATAAAATTTTGTAAGTACCCTCAACTAAATAGAACAAAACCGCCAAGTGCAGCTTTGGCGGGCTACAAGCACCGAGGCTGCGATTTGCACATCAGGCAGCATTACTCAAAGCATTTTTTGGGAACAGTATTTTTAATTGAAGTCCAAAGTATTGCACCAATCTCTTATCGCTTGTCTATCTGCAATGCTAATTGTGCTATGGTCAAAATCAGTCGCATTTTGAAATGGAGGTGGCATCGTTAGTTCGTCCAAAGGATAATTCTCAAAATGTTGAGTGCATTGAGGTCGGTGACAAGAAGTACAAGAATTCTGAATAGATGTAGTATGTAGTTGTGGAAACTCCGCTCCGATAACAGAATAAGGATTGTTTCCTGTTAATGGAACAAGTAGTTCTGTTGGATTGTCAGGATTCATTAACTGGTCGACCGCTGGACTATGCAGAAACGGACTTGCCATGTGGCAATTTTGGCATTTGTCTGCAGCTACAACGCTAGGTGACATCCAAGCATCGTTGTATCCTTTCTCTCCTGGTATTGGAGAATTTATCGGATTGCCTTCATCAACTATTGAAAAGAAGCAGGTTTCCCCAGTAGAAAATTTATGACCAATAACACCCAATCCTCCATCACGGCAAAATGTCATGAACACAACATCTGGGTTTTCAGAACCATCTGTGTTCAAGCCATTATAGCGACCTACTTTATTCCCTGTTTGGCAAGCCATTCCAAAGGCCCATGGATGGTCACAGTCACTTGGGTCTGAACTACCGTTTCCTTCCTCGGTAATGGGATAGGTTTGGGGAATACCATTTAGAGTAGATGGAACTTCTACAGCGTCAGCGCAACTAAATCTTGGAAGCGGCCCCAAAACAGATTCACATTCATACGCATGGTCAAGGGCAGTCCTCATGCCCATAACGTTTCCGTCACAATCATACCCAAACTCTTCAAAAATACATGAACCGTCATCGGAGATGGAATCAGGATTGTAGTTGCACGCTGTGGGGTCTGTGCATCCGGAGCAGCTGACGAAATCACACGACCCGTCATCGGTGGTCGCCTGAGGATTGTAGTTGCAAGCGGCGGCATCGGTGCAACCTGGAATGCCAATTGGGTCGTGTTTGCAAGAATTCAAAGCACTAACCAAGCAAACCCCCAAGACCACGGCCAATATCACTGCTGTCTTGTTCATGATCTTAAGTCCCTTTAATTCGTTCGTTGAACTATTGTTCGCAACTCCTACTCTATGAGCAGTTTGACTGTTGATACTGTGGATGTCCAAATCACCTCCAAATGATAAATCCCTGATGGCAGGTCTCCCTTGTTAAGCTGTAAACGATTTTCCATCACTCTTTCAGATCGATGGATTCTGCCGTTGACATCGTATAAATTGTATTCGAGTGGGATTTCCTTGAACTCGAGTACTGTATGGTCTCTGAAAGGATTAGGATAAACCACTACTCGCTTTCCTTCTTGTTCTGTTATGGAAGTGAACAGACAAAATTCTGTGCAGTCATCTTCTGATAGATATTCTCCCTCTCCGACAGCCGTTTGATAACACCCTTGGCTACCACAGGACCAAGAATAGATTTCCGCACAATTCATTAATGCACTCAAATCGAGATTACTGGCAACATAGGCTGTCTGGCCTTCCTCCTCTGTTATCATTAATGTGTCTGCTTCTAACACGTAAGGAAATGAAACAGATCCTTCAATGTCAGATAACGTAATGAACTCGCCATCGTCTGCGTGTGCGAACGTTTCGAACTCGTAGCAATTATCTGATTCCACTCCGTATGCAAAAACAAGACTATCAGCATCAAACAATAGGTACGTGTCATTCTCCTCCGAGTACCATTGTCCTAAATAGCTTTGCGCATTTGCAGTAACAGCAACCGTCATTAGTAAGAGGTAGCTTCCAATTGATTTTTTCATGATTCAGATGTTATTTTCTGCAAGGATAACTGAACCACTGCTCCGGGAAGGATTACAGCCAATGAAAACAGTCCTGCTGCTTCTAGCTGGACTTTTTTTGAGTCTTTTGGTATTGTAACGGAGTCATTCCCTCATGCTCTTTGAACAAGCTAAAGAATGCTGACTTTGAAGTAAACCCGACTTCCATTGCCAATCCCCAAATTGACAATTCATAAGCCTTTGAAGTTTCCGATAAAGCTTTGAATTTTTCTATCCGATAACCGTTGATAAGCTGGTAAAAATTGCTTTGTCCACACTCATTTATCAAACGTGATAATTCCTTCTCCTTCAAATCTGCTACTTCTGATAAGTCACGTAAAGTCAGCTTTGGCTTGGTGAAGAGTTCTTGTTCCTGAATTAGCTCTTTGATTGCATTAAATCGTTGAATGTCTAATTCTGAGATCATCGGCTTTCCTCCGCCAAATTGCGGTTCGTTTTTTTCAGGCCTAAGACTGTGCTCTCCTGAGCTGGGAGCTCTATCTTTTATCACATTGGTGGTTCTGTTCTTCTCCAATGTGCTGATCACGTCTTTTTCCAAATTGACATCTCGGGTTTTCTTCAGAATAGTTGTTTCAGTGCTTCCTAGATTATGTGTGGTCAATGAAAGATGTTGCTTGAAAATTTCTGGCTGTGAAAAGCCATTATAAGCAGTCCAGAAAACCATGAATAAGGTTAGGCCTATGGCAAAGGTGTCTATTGAGAATTCAAGAATCTCCATATGTGACAGATCCCCGATAAATGTGGATATACTTAATAAATGGATGAGGACATTCAGCGCAAAAATGCTTTTTAACCAGGTAAGCGTTTTATTCTCTAAATCCGAATAATAATTGGCTATCCTCTTATAGTGGTATTGCAATAGGCTGTAAGCATACACCAACAAAACTATCTCCAAGAAGTAAACGATTGTTTCCAAAATGGTCGTGACACCCTCTTCTAAAAACAATCCACCAGCGCGTATAAGTACATTATGGAGAACACCTGGAAGAAAAAGTAAAAAGTGCCATGTCCTGATTTCCTTATTCATTGTTGCCAATAAATAGAGGAACAATAGCGGAAGGTTCAAAAGAAAAGGCTCAACTATGAACAGCGAGACACCTAATCCTTCATTGATCCGCAATTCTGAGAGCAAATCATTCAATAAGTTACCCGCAATGCTCCAAAAAAATAGACCAAGAAAGATGTTCGCCCTTCTGTTAGAAGACTTGGCAACAAGAAACACTAGACCTAAGACCGTTGAATTTGAAAGAATAAATCCAGCAGAAAGAATCCAAATTAGTTCAGACACTTCCATCAATCAAATCATTCATTACTGGTGAAATTAACTTCTAATTCAATCAACGGGTGGCGATCCTCATTGTTGTGCCCAACAATTGTCTAAGACGCAAAGGTATGCTTTGGCCAGATTTTTCATTTTAATCCAAGCGCTGCTGTTTCAACTCCATATCATGGAAAATAGCGTCAAATGGACTCTTTGAATGCTATGATGTCTCCATTTTCCCGCAGCGAGGCAGTCACATTGTAATCTCGAAAAGCTACGCCAACCACCAAGAGTTTTAAGCCATAGGTAATGAGTTGATTCGGACAAAACCTCGAAAAGACGTTCCTGCTTGGCCAAGGGAAGTGTATTGACGGACGCCAAGCCAATCGGGCGCATGTACTATTAGACCATCCTCTTCTTCTGGCCATTGGCCGCGGCAAAATTGTGAGGGTGCTGGATGAGTGAGGATTATAACAAATCCGGGGAGCGATGATAAATGGAAGCATTGATTTCACCCTTCGCTGTTGGTTTTGAGTTGAAATACACGACTGAGGTTGAATCCGAAGTAGATGTCTCCGTTCGCCCAACTGCCTGCTGGCTCTGCCAAAAAGGAGCGCTCAAACATGCCTCTTGCGTTGGTCATGTGCAATTGGAAGACATGCCCCCCCGTCTCAATGTCCACGCCAATCGACAGACTTGGCGAAGCTCCTAGAGCAAAGGCGGGGGTCAATCTGTGATGGTATTCGGCATTGATGCTGAAACGCGGCCCCAACTTGTAGCGTCCACCACCCCCGATCAGAAACATGTCGTGCTTATCACCCGTAGCCTCTACAAAATTTCGGTGGACAAACGAAGGCACCAGAGCCAAGCTCAGTCGCTCGTTGAACTTTCGTGTCAAAATCGCCTGGTGAACGTAGCTCAAGCGATGCGTGAAGTAATAAGGGGAATACTCTTGTGATGCCTTCAATCCGTTGACCATCATCACCGAATACCATGACAAGGAAAATGGAAAGGCCTTGGGGCCCGTCGACTGCCTCAAGACACGGGCCTTGGCATTGACCTCGTAAGTTTTTTGATACGTGTTGCGCGCAACACCAATGGCAAATCGATCCGTCAAGCCGTAATCCAGTCCCATGCGCATTTGAGCATTGTCAAGGCCCCACAAATCATACGCTCCTGAGCTCAGTGTCCCAAACCGATGGGCAATGACAAAATGAAGGACGCCGCTCCCGGGGGTTTCATTGCTTTGTACGTTGACGATTCGTGTGTCTTTGAAGGTGGCCGAAACCGGCACAGTCACAGGTTCTTCCGACTCATTCAGAACATCTAGCAACCCCTGTCCTCTGGAACTTACCGAGCAGACAAGCAGCGTCAAAAGAAGAACGACCTGCCATGAAGATGAATCTTGCTTTCTCATTGTTGGGTCAGTTTGATTTGGACGTCCACGTCAATTGTTGGTGAGATCAAATAAGTGGCCCAGCCAGGCACGTCGATGTCATGCTCTTCCAACTCCACAGGAAATCGACATGAAATTTCCCAGCCATCGTCAGCTTTTTTCAGCGACCCCTCGATTGTTCTGCGTTGCTCAATGCCATGACACCAAAAAACTCCTTCCGCTCGGACAACGTGTGTTTCTCCATCACCCAAGGATACACTCCAACCTACGATTTGGCCTTGGAAACTGGCCTTTGGAAATTGATCGGACTCGATGTAGTCTTCGTTAAAATGTTCTTGCATCAACGCCTTCGCAAAAGAGAACGACCGCATCTTGACCTGAAAGGCAAAACTTCCGTCAACCGCATCCATGATTCCCGTCATGTCTGTCAATGTGGCTTCAATGTCTTCCATCAATGTCTGTGAATGGAAATGCACCATGCCCGAATGTCCCATGTACCTCTGGGCATTCATCACTGACATGCTCGATCCAAGCAAAACCAGGGCACACAAGGGTGACAACAGGTGACTTCGCATGACTCAATTGTTGGGTGCCCCTTGGGCGATCCATAATTCGAACAACACGATGTCACATTCAGGCAAGGGCACACCATTCCGAGGCATGGAACCCAAATCACTCATGGGAAGTCGCAGACGCGACACCAAGCTCCCAACGTTGCCGCTTTGAGAAACGCCTTCGTGGGATGTCAAATCCAATCCCCCATCCGGCGCTGTAGCCGAATGGCAGTTGTTGCAATGTGTATCCAGTATCGGCAAGAGATTGCCCGCAAAAGAAACCACCAAAGTGGTGTCGCAGGGCATCACTCCTCCTCCGCCGTCGCTCGCACCACCTTGACCATACAAGTGATCAGCGCGGTCGTAATAACACCCTGAAAGGAGCCACAAGGTGACAGCAACCACGAGAAGCTGATTGAAACCTACAAGGGACGAATTCTGCATACCACGAAAATAATCACCTCTCATTTCTGGAGGGTCCACATGGAGTCAGAAGAAGTATGCCTCCATCCAAACGCACAACAAAAAACGCCTTAAACGGGAGATGGGAGCAGCATTTCGCATGGTGACCAGTATCTATGAATGGCAGAGCCAAGGAGGTGCGGCCACCAAGCCACCGATCGGGAACTTGAATGCTTTCAGAGTGACGAAGTGCGGCTGACCAATTCGCTACCGCTTGCGTGAAGATTGCGGGCTCCATAGCGGGCTCCAATAGGCTTAAAACCTAATAAAATTAACACATTTAGTGGAGCCGGCGGGAACTGACCCTCCTCTCAAAAGGACTGTATCACTTGTATTTGCTGGTGGTGGCATGCCTCGTCCATGCGCTCATCCATGTTCACAACTTCATATGGCACCGAATTCGTCAACAGGGTTTACCCGCCATGTCCGCGCCAGTATCGAACTTTGCTTTCAAGAAGAGAACAGAACTTCAAAAGGTTCTTTTCCTGACCGTTTCCTCCCCTGTCTGCTTCACTCCTTTAGAGAAAAAAAG
>Ga0209138_1001729_pt1 | contig 18020 bp, 13 predicted proteins | sample SaaInl3SG_22_DNA_FD_184645 | JGI IMG/M metagenome (GOLD analysis project Ga0209138, IMG submission 184645) | Marine microbial communities from expanding oxygen minimum zones in the Saanich Inlet - ESP_153SG_22_DNA (SPAdes) (version 2) | ecosystem: Environmental > Aquatic > Marine > Intertidal...
TCCGGACACCAGAGAGCAGCATAGCGGGTAACACCCGTCCTCCGTTTTGGCGGAGCGGACCAGTGCAACAGAAAGCAAGTACAGTTCGGCTGTAGTGAAACCAGGTAAACTCTATGCGGTGCAACGCCAAGTAGTTCTATAGTTAAGGGTAGCTCGCCCAATGTAGACGGGTAGGCGGCTAGAATGTAAGAGTAATTTTACATCCAGATAAATGATAAGACACGACAGAATCCGGCTTATCGGCCTGCTTTTTTTAAATAGTGAAAAATGAAAAGGTAGCACTTCCGTAATTTCGACTGGAGTCAAACCCCTCTAATTCAGAAAGATCAACTTTATTAAAATGTTCAATTATAAGTTGCCCTTCGCCTGTCAATCGTTCTAGTGCTAAACCGATGATTGATCCGTAGGTCTTGAGTTCAAAGTCGTATGGCGGGTCTGCAAAAACCAGGTCGTAAGTTCCTTTATCCTCCTCTAAATAGGTAATACAGTCCTTCTGAACAATTCGAATATCCATTGAGAGTGCTGCTGCGGTTGCTTGAATAAATTGAATACAATGTCTGTTTTTATCTACAGCTGTAAGTTGGCTAGCTCCTCTTGAAGCAAATTCGTAGCTGATACTTCCGGTACCGGAGAATAAATCTAAAACTCTAGTTTCAGTAAAATCGATTTGATGTTGTAAAATATTAAATATTGCCTCTTTGGAACGATCTGTGGTAGGTCTTACAGGAAGCCTTTTTGGCGGAGTAAGTCTTCTTCCTTTGTGAATGCCTGATATAATTCGCATCAGTTAAAAGATTGGGCAAAAAATGGAGCTGGATGCTGATCAACATCAAGGGTACCACAACTTTTTCGATCTTCAAAACGAACGGTTTGATGGTATTCTTTGATGCACTGATAATAGCTTTGAAAAGCGATAATTTCCCCTAAAAACACAAGTTCGAGTTGATCGTTTGAAAGTTTGTACTGTTCAATTACAAAAAACACATAGTAGAGAAATTCGTCTTCGTTTTGAATACTAAAATGATTTTGAAAAATGATAGAAGCGTTTTGTGTTAAGTACAAGTCCATGGACCCCTTCTGAAGATGTATGTATAGCTGATGTTTTTTATCTGATGCATTAGACTTTTCTTTTACTTCTTTAAAGAGTAAACTGTTGTAATGACACAGCGTAGCTTTTTCAAGCTGTTGGTTTAAAATTTCTAAAATTAACTTCGGGTATGAATATACGTTAACTTGTTTTTCTTCTTCTAAGACATCAAAATTGAGCGCTGAATGTTCATCAACAGTTCCATACAGTTGCAAGTAGTTTGGAAGTAAATTTTTATCGAAAAATAGATCAGGCACGAAAGTAGATGGTTGATGATATGAAACAATTTGAGTATTGGAAAAAGTTTCTTTGGGGTAGAAACTGAGTAAGTCTTTTAGCGCTGATTTAAAATCTTCAATATTGTCAGTAATGGGGACAAATTCCGTCTTGGAAGGTGTACAAAAAGAAAATCCATTCACAAAAAGGTGAATGGATGATTCAGTAAGTGGTATGGTTTTATTCTTGCTTGGCATCAAAAATAGTCGGCCAGTTTCCGTTAGTACTTACGTTACTTAATGAGCCTAATATAATTTCAGAACCGTTTACCCCGTCAACAGAAACTGTTTCATTTTCTTGTTTAACTAGGTCAGCGTTTTGATCAAAAAGAATGACGCTTTTAGCAACCTTCACCTCAAAAACAGGAACTTTGTATCCATTTTTATTGATGACTTCAGCATTGATTTTAAACATACTGTCCTGAACACCCTCTATAGGGACATAGGCCATGTTTTTATAGCGATTAGAGTCTCCAAATAGGGAGTCTTTTACAGGTACAGTACCTAAGGTATCGATTACAATTACTTCGCGTAACATATCAATTCGGTAGGTTCTGTCATATTCCAAGTAAGAAGAATCTCTTTTTTCGATAAGCGTAAAAATACCTTCGTCCACAAATTTGACAAGACTGTCAAAGTTATTAGAGAAAGTACCTTTAACATCTTTGTGTGCGATTTGGGCTTTTCGAATGTCTTTTAAACGATCAATGACTTTCGCATAGCGGTCATTTTTAGTCTGGTTGAATTTGATAGGTCCATTGATAGAGTCATAAATCTTATAAGCAAAAAAGATTGACGCAATCCATAATACAACTTGTAAACCTAATTTCATTGTAATTTTTTTAAAGATATAAACAAAACTACAATTTTTTTTGAATCACAAAAGTATTTAAAATGAATTATATTTAGCCACTTGAAAGAAACCATGACTCCAGAAAAATTTCGTTTGCGACTTGAAGCAAATTTCAGCTTTGAACCTACTGAATCCCAACAACTTTGGTTTCCAGCCATTTCGGATTTTATTTTTTCTGAAAAACCCAGAAGTGCCTTTTTACTCAAAGGATATGCTGGTACAGGAAAAACAACTTTAATTAGTTCTCTTGTAAAAGACCTGCCCAAGACTGGTTTTAAAGTCGTTTTAATGGCTCCAACTGGTCGAGCTGCCAAAGTTATGGCAACGTATTCAAAAACTTCTGCTAAGACAATCCACAAGCAAATTTATTATCCGAAAGCTGAGAAAAGCGGAAAGATGAGCTTTCAATTAAAACCAAACAAATACAAAAAAACACTTTTTGTGATTGACGAGGCCTCAATGATAGGTGATGATCGACAAAATGCAAAGCTCTTTGAAAATGGATCGTTGCTCCATGATGTAGTTCAATACGTGAGTGGAGGAGAAAAGTGCAAACTCCTTTTTGTGGGTGATCAAGCCCAGTTGCCCCCAGTCCATTTAGACTTGAGCCCAGCATTGGATGAAGAAGAATTAAAACAATTTCATTTTGATGAGGTGTTTAGTATTGAATTAGAGGGTGTAGTTCGACAAAAAAAAGACTCAGGGATTTTAAAAAATGCTACTCAATTACGAGTGGATCTTGACCAAGGGGTGTACGATCAATTTAAATTTGAGGTGCAAGGGGTCACTGACATTCAATATACTAATAATGGAATGGATGTTTTTGAAGCCATTGAATCTGCTTTTTCTGAAGCAGGTGTTGATCAAACGGTTTTTATTGTCCGATCTAATAAGCGAGCAAACAGTTACAATGAAAACATTAGAAGAAGGATTCTAGGTTTGGAAGATGAGTTGTCAGTTGGCGATCAGTTGATGGTTGTGAAAAATAATTACTTTTGGCTGGAACCTGAGTCTGCTCCCGGTTTTATTGCCAATGGAGATGTTGTAAAAATCCTTTCTATTCACTCTCGAAAGGAACTTTATGGTTTTTCTTTTGCCGAAGTTAGTGTTCAATTAGTGGATTATCCAAACGAAAAACCGTTTGATGCCGTCTTATTGTTGGATACGCTTCAAGCAGAATCTGCATCACTTTCATTTGAAGAAGGTAACCGCTTGTACCAAGCAGTTTTGGAAGATTATGCTTCTGAACGATCGAAGTATAAAAAGTTTTTAAAGGTCAAAAACAATCGTTTTTTCAATGCCTTACAGGTTAAATACTCTTATGCAATAACGTGTCATAAATCGCAAGGAGGGCAGTGGAAACACGTATTTATAGAAAAACCTTACCTTCCCGAAGGACCAAACAAGGACTATTTACGTTGGCTTTATACAGCAATGACTCGTGCTACAAAGAAACTGTATCTTTTAGGTTTTCCGAATGATGATTTTGTTAATATTGATTGATTATGGGAAATGCATTTGCTCGCTTAATTTTTTTTAAGATTATGAATTGGAAGCTGATTGGTATGTTTCCGGCTCATGCCAAATACATAGTAGCAGTAGTTCCTCATACCAGTTGGTTGGATTTTTTCATGGGACTCATGGTACGTAGTATCTCAAAAGAGCAGATTAATTTTTTGGGGAAAAAAGAATTATTTTCTCCTTTAACAGCATGGTTTTTTAGAGGATTGGGAGGTGCTCCTATAGACCGGTCTGGAAAACTAGGCTCGGTGGAAGCGATTTCAGCGGTATTTAACGCACATGATAAATTTCGAATTGCTTTGGCTCCTGAAGGTACCCGAAAGAAAGTAGAAAAGCTTAAAACGGGGTACTACCATATTGCAAAAAAAATACAAATCCCTATTGTTCCCGTTGCTTTTGATTACGGAAATAAAAAAGTAGTTGTCCACCCAACCTTTTACACAACCAAAAACGAGGCTAAAGATTTAGAAACTTTGGAAAACATTTTTAAAGGAGTGGAGGGATTTTCAAAAGAGCAAAGTTTTTAAGAACACTATTCTTTGATTTCTAGGGTGTGATATACATTTTGAACGTCATCATCTTCTTCAATACGTTCGATGAGCTGTAATACTTCTTCTTGTGCTTCTGCATCCAATGATTTTGAGATTTGTGGAATCCGTTCAAAACCCGAGGAGAGAATTTCAATAGATCTATTTTCAAGCTCTTTTTGAATGGCTCCAAAATTTTCAAACGGTGCATAAAGTAATATCCCATCATCATCTTCAAAAACTTCTTCTACACCAAAATCAATAAACTCTAATTCCATAACCTCTACATCAACCCCAGAAGCAGGAATTCTGAAGTTACAACTGTGGTCAAACATAAATTCTACAGAGCCTGATGTGCCTAGATTTCCATTGGCTTTGTTAAAGTAAGAACGGATATTGGCTACGGTTCTGTTGTTGTTGTCGGTAGCAGTTTCAACCAAAACAGCAATACCGTGGGGGGCATAGCCTTCAAATAAAACTTGCTTAAAATCTCCGGAGTCTTTATCCGAGGCCTTTTTTATAGCACGCTCAACATTTTCTTTCGGCATATTAGCCGCCTTGGCATTTTGAATAACCGCACGAAGCCTGGAGTTGTTATCCGGATCTGGACCTCCATCTTTTACCGCCATAACAATGTCTTTCCCTATTCGGGTAAAGGTTTTGGCCATAGCAGACCAGCGTTTCATTTTCCGTGCTTTTCTAAATTCAAATGCTCTTCCCATAATTTCTAAATTGGATTGCTAAAATAAAAAAATTGAATTAGTTCTCAGTTTGCTTGAGGCTCAGATCATCGAGCACATCCAAATAAGAAGGTAAAATGTGATTTGGAAGTCTATTTTCTTTGGGTAAGGTAGCGATATAGCGAATGGTATTTGAGGTGTAAACCTGTTTATAAACTCCTGGTTTTTGATGTCTCCTTTCTACGATGTGTTTGATAAAGTCAAAGTGAGAAACCAGATCAGTACTCCCTAAATGAAAAAGTCCTGTTTTTTTATGATTGATTAAAAAGTGGATTTGTTGACTCAAACGCACATCACTGTTTACATTGATAATGGAGTTTGGAAAAACCTCTATCGCTTCTTCATTTACAATGGCTTGATCAATTTCAATTGTTCTAGGCGCGTTGAGTCCAAAAATCATAGGGAGCCGTGCAATGACAAATTTGCCCGGAGGGAGTCGCATCAATTGGTTTTCAATCTTTATTTTAAAACGGCCAAAAATACTTTCTGAAAAGGTTTTGTCGTACTCATAAGAAGGAAAATGTTCAAACGAGTCAAAAACATTTGCTGAGGATAAAAATAAAATTCTACAATTATTGTTTTTCACAAAGTCAACTAAAAGATCATGTGTTTCAAATTGGGCATTGAAGTCCCCTCTCAAAGCAGAAATAATCAATTTAGGTTTCACTTCATTTAAAATAAGTTCTAACCCGCCTTGTTCATGGTTGAAATGAAAAAAATGTCGATTCGCACTGTACCCTTTTGCTGAATTATACGTTGCGTAGGTGTCAAAATAAGATGCTAATTCTTTGTAAAGACAGTTGCCAATGAAGCCACTTCCGCCAAGAATGAGAATTGATTTCAAAAACTATGATTTAATAAAAGGAAGTTTGACAACTTGAGCTGGACAATATTTTTCTCTAATCCACACTCCGATTGTTGTACCTATCTTTGCAAAAGTAGTATCTACATAGCCCAGTCCAATTCCTTTAGAAAGTGAAGGCGATTGGGTTCCAGAGCTTACTATACCAATGGGATTGTTGTTTTCATCAACCAGTTGGTGTCCGGATCTTGGTATTGCACGTGCATCCATCAAAAAGCCAACGAGTTTTTTGTCAGTACCATTTTTAATTTCAGCAGCAATTTGTGTTGCATTGATGCATTTTTTTTCTGGTTTACTGATCCATTTTAATCCCGCAGCAATAGGGGAAATCGTATCGTTAATTTCATTTCCATACAAGCAGTAGCCCATTTCAGTTCTTAGAGTATCTCTTGCGGCTAGCCCTATCGGTTCAATTCCGTAAGCTCTTCCCGCCTCAAGAACCGACTCCCATACTTGGGGTGCTTTTGCAGCAGGAAAATAAATTTCGATTCCCCCAGCACCTGTATAGCCTGTTGTAGCGATTAAGGTATTTTCGCAGCCGGCAAATTTTGCAGTAGTGTGCGCATAGTAGGGGAGTTCATCTAAGCGACTGCTGGAAAGTTTTTGCATTGCTTCCAAAGCCTTAGGTCCTTGAATTGCCAATAAGGCCGTTTCCTCGCTTCGATCGATCAATTCTGCTCCAAATAAAGCGTTGTGTTTGGTAATCCACTCCCAGTCTTTAGTAATATTGGAAGCGTTGACAACCAACAGATAATTCATTTCTTCTAAACGATAAACGATTAAATCATCTACAATTCCACCAGTTTCATTAGGGAAGTAATTGTACTGGGCTTTTCCAATGCTTATTTTAGAAATATCATTACTACAAACGTATTGAAGTAACGGTAATGCATTGGGTCCTGAAACATAAAACTCACCCATATGAGAAACATCAAAGACACCCAAATTGTTACGTACAATTAGGTGTTCTTTTTTAACACCAGTGTATTGAATGGGCATCTCATACCCACCAAATGGGGTCATTTTTGCATTCAGTGCAAGATGTGTATGGTAGAGTGTCGTTTTTTTCATAAGTTCAATAAAAAATAAAATTATGTTGTCAGCACTGAATTGCAATTCCTTACAAAGTCTTTTTTTGGCGACGCTATTTTTTAATACTGCTTTAGTAGTTAATGGACAAAAGTCGGAACTTTCCTCCGATTTTCATAAAAATAGGCGGGTTGAATTGCGACAAAAACTTCCCTCAAATAGTATAGCTGTTTTCTTTTCATCTCCAGTTCGAAACCGCGCTAACGATGTTGATTTTATTTACCATCCCGATCCCAACTTTTTTTATTTAACAGGTTGGAATGAACCGCATGCAGTTTTAGTTGTTTCAAATGTCCCCTTGGAGGATGAAAAAGGAGTGTACTATGAAAAAATATATGTGCGTAAGAGAGATGCTCGGAATGAAATGTGGAATGGTCGTCAGTTGGGAGTAGAAGGAGCATCCAAAATGGGTTTTGACCGAGTGGCCAGTAAAGATGAATTTATCCAGGAAGCTCATGACTTCGATCGGTTTGATACAGTCTTACTTTTTGACTTTAAAAACGATGTGAGGGATAACAAGAACGACCCCAGTGATTTATTCGATTTACAGCAACATTTTAAATCTGTAATTAATTTTCCCGATAATTTTGATCCAGATCTCTATCGTCTATATCAAAGAATTCGGACTGCTACCCTAGAAGATATTCCTGTCATCAAACGGATGATTTCGTATTATGCCACACAGGATCAAACGCTATTGGAGGATCCTTTAATTAATGATTTTTTAAACGCTCAAGAGACAAATGCACTGACGGATTTGCAAACCCGGACCGCTTATTTGATACGAGATTATAATTTTGATGTAGATCAACTTTCTTATGTGATGGCCAGTTTGAGGGAAAAAAAGCAGCCTGAAGAACTCAGACTGCTGAAAAAAGCGATTCAAATTTCTGCTCAGGGTCAAATAGAGGTCATGAAAGCAATTCATCCCAAAATGACGGAAAGAGAAGTTCAAGGTATTCATCAGTTGGTCTATAAGAAATATGGAGCGGCGCATGAAGGCTACCCCTCAATTGTTGGAGCAGGGTACAACGCCTGTGTATTGCATTATATTACCAATGACAAAACCGATCTTAAAAATCAGCTCATACTAATGGATTTGGGAGCTGAATATAACGGATATACAGCCGATGTAACCCGAACAATTCCGGTCTCAGGAAAATTCAGTCCAGAGCAGAAAGCGTTGTATCAAATTGTGTATGATGCTCAGAATGCAGGAATCAATGCAGCTCAAAAAGGGGCTAGTTTTAGAGCAATAGCCGATGCGGCAAATAAAGAGGTTGAAAAGGGATTACTGACCTTAGGAATTATTGAAAAACCAGAAGATTATAGACGTTATTTACCTCATGGGGTTTCGCATCATATTGGGTTAGATGTTCATGATCCAGGTTTATATGAGACCCTTGATTCTGAAATGGTTATTACAGTAGAGCCAGGTATTTATGTGCCCAATGGGAGTCCATGTGACCCTAAATGGTGGGATATTGGAATCCGAATTGAAGATGATATTTTGATTACCGAAGCAGGTCCAGTTAATTTGTCTGTCGCTGCTCCTAGGTCTTGGGAGGAAATTGAAAAACTAATGGCTCAAAAAAGTCCATTAGATGATTTTACACTTCCGGAACTTCAAGTCGATTAGCGTTCTAAAATGAACTCTTTTAATGATTTATAATCGTTGATTGGAATGCTTAACTTGGGTTTATTAAGAATTTTTTCTACTTGTTTTGGAGGGTCAAGTTTGAGTTCTAAAGTAGCTTCAACTGTAGGTGCAAACTTTATGGGGTGTGCTGTTTCAAAGAACATTCCTTGAGCAGTGTCGCCTTCTAAATCATCTAAATATGCTTTGAGTCCAAGATAACTTACCGCCCCGTGTGGGTCTGCTATATACTTACTTTCGGTATAAATCTCTTTCATTGCTTTTCTTGTTTGGGCGTCAGTATAAGCATATCCACTGATTACTTTTTTCAGCTTGTGGAAATCGTTATTGAATAATTTTTCAATACGAATAAAATTACTTGGGTCCCCAACATCCATGGCATTTGAGATGGTGGAAACTGATTTTTTAGGGTCGTAGTTTCCTGAATTTAAATAGCTAGGTACAGTGTCGTTGATATTTGTACTGGCGATAAAATGTTTGATTGGCAGCCCCATTTTGTAGGTAACTAGTCCAGCACATAGATTTCCAAAGTTCCCGCTAGGAACAGAAACGATGAGTTCTTTATCAGGATTAGGTCTGTTTTTATATGCAATGAAATAATAAAACATTTGGGCGAGCCAGCGTGCTATATTGATTGAATTAGCAGAGGTTAGGGCCACACTTTTTGTGAGCTCAGGATCAATAAATGCGGATTTGACCATGTTTTGACAATCGTCAAATGTTCCATCTACTTCGAGGGCCGTGATATTTTCACCCAGCGTAGTCAGTTGTTTTTCTTGTACTTCACTTACTTTTCCTTTAGGATATAAAATAACGACATCAATTCCTTCAACTTTAAAAAATCCATCTGCCACAGCCCCTCCCGTATCACCGGAAGTTGCAACAAGTATGGTGAGTTTTTTCTGTTCTTTAACTTCGTGAGCATAAGCGAGACAACGAGCCATAAACCGTGCACCAACATCTTTAAATGCTAGGGTAGGGCCTTGAAATAATTCTAAACTTGCAATAGAGTCGGTGATAGGAATTATAGGAAAATCAAAGCTTAAGGTATCTTCAACGATAGCTTTTAATCGATCTTTTGGAATGTCCTTACCAACAAAGGGGTGTATTGCAGTAAATGCCAATTCGTGATTCGTGAGGTTGGGAATGTTTTCAATAAAATTTTGAGAAAGTGAGGGGATTGTTTTTGGGAAATATAAACCCCGGTCTGGAGCAAGTCCTTTTCGAACTGCCTCAAGAAAACCCACTGTAGAAGAGTTATAATTTAAACTATAGTAATTCATGATTGATTCAATACTTTGATTCCTACTGTATTGATTTCTGAAAGATGTAATTGATACTCTAAATCTAAGCTTTTGTATATAACTTCCATTGCCTCACCAACTTTTTTGGCCGTTTCAATCCCTCTAGATAAGGCGAAAATCGAAGGACCAGAACCAGAAATACCGCTCCCAAGTGCTCCGGCCTTTAACGCCGCTTGACGGGTTTCTTCAAATTTTGGTATCAACATGGCTCGGTAGGGTTCAATTACTTTGTCTTTCATGCTACGGGAGAGTAATTCGTAATCATTTGTATACAATGCACTTACGAATGCTCCTAAATTTCCCCATTGTTCAATAGCTTTATTTAACGGAACTGTGGCTTTTAAAATAGCTCTAGAGTGTAGCGTCTTCAACTCAATTTTTGGATGTATGATAGTTGCGACTAATTCAGAAGGGTTTGGAAGCTTAATAACATCCAATGAGGCATTACTTCGGACAAGAGTAAACCCTCCCAAAAGTACAGGTGCTAAATTATCAGCATGTGCAGCTCCACTTGCAATTGCTTCTCCTTCCATTGCAAAGCGAATTAATTCGTTTCTAGTGTACGGAGCACCCAGCAATTCGTTGATGCCAAAAACAGCCCCCGCTGCACTGGCCGCACTACTGCCAATTCCGCTTCCAGGCTTAATTTTTTTATCAATATCGATTTGAAATCCATATTCACTTGGAGTTTCTTTCAATAAAGCGAGGCCAGCAACACTAGCTACATTTTTCAAGGGGTCCGTCGGCAAGGTTTGTCCGGTTACTGTGCCTATTGTAACACCAGGAGTATTTGTTTTAGTAATCCGCATCACGTCACCTATAGGGTCTAAACAAAACCCTAGGACATCAAAGCCACAGGATACATTTGCGACACTAGCAGGAGCAAAAAGTTCAATTTGATTCATAATTATGCTTTTCCAATTCTAATAATGTCTCCAAAAATTCCTCCTGCGGTAACTTCTGCACCAGCACCTGCTCCTTTCACGATTAAGGGCTGATTTTTATATCGATTTGTGTAAAATAATATGATGTTATCACTCCCTTCTAAGTTGTAAAAATCATGAGTTGGTTCAATTTCTTGAAGACCTACACTTGCTTTTCCACCCTCTAGTTGGGCAACATATTTAAGTCTGCAATTTTTATCGTTGGCTTTAGCCAAAATTGACTGAAAATGAGTTTCGTGTTTTTTCAATGCTTCAAAAAAGGCATCATTTGTTGAAGTATCTAATACTTCCTTTGGAAGGAAAGATTGATTTTTAATGTTTTCTAAATCCAGTTCAAAACCACTCTCGCGTGCAAGAATTAAAATTTTTCTTGCCACATCAACACCACTTAAATCAATTTTCGGATCAGGCTCTGTATACCCTTCTTCTTGGGCACTTTTAACGACTTCCATAAAGCTGCTTTCAGAGGTAAAATTATTAAATACAAAATTCAAACTCCCGGAGAGTATTGCCTGTATTTTGTGTATTTCATCCCCAGATGCAATTAAATTGTTTAAGGTGTCAATCACAGGAAGTCCTGCTCCAACGTTTGTTTCAAAAAGAAATGGTGTCCCAAATTTACGGGCTGTTTTTTTTAGTTCTTTATAATTTGAAAGCGTGCTAGCACATGCTATTTTATTGCAGGTAACCACCCCAATATTATTTTCTAAAAAGCGATTGTATTCGCTAGCAATTTCCTCATTAGCAGTATTGTCAACAAAGATGCTGTTTCTTAAATTTAGTTTTTTAATATGATCAAAAAACGATTCACGATCTGCTGTAACTGTACTTTTATCAAGCTTTTCTTTCCAGCTGTCTAAATCAATTGGAGTGTCAGAAAGAAGCATTTTCCTCGAGTTTGATAAGGATATGACACGAATTTTTAATCTGAGATTTTCTAGCAGATAGTCCTCTTGTTGACTAATTTGCTCTAGCAATTTACTTCCTACATTACCAACACCAGTAATGAATAGGTTTAATTCTTTAGTTTGGGTTTCAAAGAAACTTTCGTGAATTGTATTCAGTGCTTTTTGAGTGTTTCGCTCATCAATTATAATAGAGATATTTCGTTCTGAAGCTCCTTGGGCAATTGCTTTTATATTGATGTTATTTGCACCTAAACTGCTGAATAATTTTCCACTTATTCCTTGATGCTTTTTCATATCATCACCAACAACAGCAATATTGGTCATGTTCAACTCTACTTTAGCGGGCTCAACCCTTGAACGACTAATTTCAAATTCAAATTGTGAATCGATAGCTTTTTTCGCTTCCGCAGCATCTTCCATTCGAACTCCAATACAGATGGAATGCTCTGAAGAAGCTTGAGTAATCATGATGATGTTAATTTGTTTTAGAGACAGGCATTCAAATAGGCGTTTTGAAAAACCAGGAATACCGATCATCCCACTTCCTTCCAGATTAATTAATGCCACCTTTTCGATGTGACTAACTCCTTTTACTACGGTACCATTTCCTCCTTTTGAGCTTCCATTGTTATCAATTTTTGTTCCTTGAGCATCAGCATCAAAAGTGTTTTTTATTAGAATTGGAATTTCTTTTTCGATTAGTGGTTGAAGTGTAGGGGGATAAATAACTTTAGCGCCAAAATGTGACAGTTCCATGGCTTCTTGATATGAAAGCCTTGCGATGGGAAGCGCTTGTGAAACAAGGTTTGGATGTGCTGTAAACATACCACTTACGTCTGTCCAAATTTCTAGTAAAGCTACATTGAGATAATTTGCTAAAAGTGATGCGGTATAATCCGATCCTCCTCTTCCAAGTGTTGTGATTTTACCCTTTTCGTCACTGGCAATAAAACCTGGAACTAAAATTATTTTAGCTGAATTATCAGAGATGAACTCAATGCATGCATTTGCACTGCTTTTGTGATTGACAACCTCACGTTCATTAATTTCATGAGTGAACAAAAGTTCCCGTGCATCTTTTAAAACAACATCAAGATTGAAGCTTTTGAGAATGTAAAAAATAATTTTACTTGAGAGTATTTCTCCAAAACTAGAAACCTTAGCGAGACTTTTAGGGGTGAGCTCTCTTAGGGTATAAATTGATTCCAGGAGTTCCTCCAAGCTATTGAGTTGAGATTTTAAAAAGCTGATGACTTCACTTTGGTTGGTTACTGGGATAAAATGAAGAATGGGAGCCAGGTGTCGCTGTTCAACCACTTGAATGGTATCTTGAAATTCAGCCTTACCTACACTGGCGTTTTCAGCCATTTCAACAAGCATATTCGTTATTCCACCCAGGGCTGAAACAACAACGATTTGTTGTTCATCTTTAGATTTCTTAATGATCTCAATTACATGAGAAAGACTCTGTGAATCCGCAACGGAAGTACCTCCAAATTTTAAAACTTTCATATTATTATTTTGACCCAAAAAAAAATTAACGTCAAGACGGGCGCTTTAAGAACAGCCCAAAAATAGTACTATTTGGTTTGGGTAGAAAACAATTGCTCAATAAAAAAAAGACGTTAGGCTGAGACAGCGTAACGTCTTCTATTCAAATGAACAGTATTTTAAGAGGAGGCTTCAGTCTTTTGATTTATTTTTAGCTCTAGGGCTTTGTCTTCCTCATTTAGGCTTATTACGATTTGATCTCCTTCTTTTAAGGAGTCGTTTACCACGTTTTCAGCTACTAAATCTTCAACGTGTTTTTGTATCGCTCTATTCAGTGGTCTTGCACCATACTTAATATCGAATCCTTTTTCGGACAGAAAATCTTTTGCATTTTCTGAAATGGATATTTGATATCCCATTTTTTCAATTCTTAGAATAAGGTCTTTAAGTTCAATATCAACGATCTTACGAATATCTTTTTGGTCAAGAGAATTGAAAATAACGATATCATCTATTCTATTTAAGAATTCTGGTGAAAATGTTTTTTTCAATTCTTTTTCAATAACCCCTTTTTCAATATCGGATGATTGTGCTTTTTGAGACGCTGTTTCAAATCCTAGGCCTCTTCCAAAGTCTTTGACCTGGCGCGCACCAATGTTTGAGGTCATGATGATGATGGTATTTTGGAAATTTACTTTCCTTCCAAGACTATCAGTTAAAAATCCGTCGTCTAGCACTTGAAGCATCATGTTGAAAATATCCGGGTGGGCTTTTTCAACTTCGTCAAGTAGGATAACGGAATAGGGACGTTGCCTTACTTTTTCACTCAGTTGTCCACCTTCTTCATATCCAACGTATCCTGGAGGTGCCCCAATAAGTCTTGAAATAGCGAATTTCTCCATGTATTCACTCATGTCAATTCGAATCAAGTTTTCTTCGGAGTCAAAAATCTCTGAAGCGAGGATTTTAGCAAGCTGTGTTTTACCAACACCCGTTTGACCTAAAAAGATAAAAGAACCAATAGGTTTGTCAGGTGCTTTGAGTCCAGCGCGGTTTCGTTGAATAGCTTTCACTACTTTTTCAATGGCATCTATTTGCCCGATTAGTTTTTTGCCTATGACATCAGTTAGCTTGGATAGTTTGTTTTTTTCAGACTTTACGATTTTATTAACCGGAATGTTGGTCATCATAGAGACTACATCCGCAATATCATTTTCGTTTACAGTCACTCTATTGAGTTTTGAATCTTCTTGCCAACGTTCTTGTGCTTCAATGAGATCTCTTTCTACTCTTTTTTCATCGTCACGAAGCTTAGCAGCCTCTTCATACTTTTGCTTTTTCACTACTGAGTTTTTCAGATCGCGAACTTGATCAAGCTGAGCTTCTAAATCAACCACTTCCTGAGGGACACTCATGTTGTTTATGTGAACTCTTGACCCTGCTTCGTCTAAAGCATCTATTGCTTTGTCTGGAAGAAAACGGTTAGACATGTATCGATCCGTCAGATCAACACAGGCTTTTAATGCTTCGTCAGTATAGTTAACATTATGATGGCTTTCGTAGCGTTCTTTGATATTGACAAGAATTTCTAAGGTTTCCTCAGGATTGGTTTGTTCAACCAAGACTTTTTGGAATCTTCGTTCTAATGCACCATCTTTTTCAATATGTTGTCGGTATTCGTCTAATGTAGTAGCCCCAATACATTGAATTTCTCCTCGTGCTAGTGCGGGTTTGAACATGTTCGAGGCATCTAAGCTTCCTGTAGCTCCGCCAGCTCCAACAATAGTGTGAATTTCGTCTATAAAGAGGATGATGTCATCATTTTTTTCTAACTCATTCATTACCGCTTTCATGCGTTCTTCAAACTGGCCTCTGTATTTTGTTCCTGCAACTAAGCTGGCAAGGTCAAGTGAAATGACTCTTTTGTTGTAAAGTACTCGAGAAACGTGTTTTTGAATAATTCTTAAAGCCAATCCTTCCGCTATAGCAGATTTACCAACACCTGGCTCCCCAATAAGTAGGGGATTGTTTTTTTTACGTCGGCTCAAGATTTGAGACACGCGTTCAATTTCTTTTTCTCGGCCTACAACCGGATCAAGTTTTTCTTGCTCTGCTAGTGCAGTAACGTCTCTTCCGAAATTGTCGAGTACTGGAGTCTTTGTTTTTTTTGATCCTTTGGATTCTGAAGTTGGAATAAAAGGGTTTTCCTTGCTCTCACCATCGTTTTCTTTTTCATCTGAAAATGATGCAGAAGGGGGTAGATCATCGTATGCATCTGCATCGTTTGCGAGCATTAGTTTGAATTGTTCTTTCACGATGTCGTAGTCAATATTTTGTTGAGCAAGTAATTTGGTAGTTGGATCGTTTTCATTGCGCAGAATACACAGCAAAAGGTGGACCGTATTGATTAATTCACTCTGAAATAATTTAGCTTCTAAAAATGTTGTTTTCAACGCTCTTTCTGCTTGACGTGTGAGGTGTAAGTTTTTTTTGTCGTTTAACGTTTGTGAATTTTCTAAAGTAGCGGGGTTTAAAATTTCGACTTTACGTCTCAATTCCTCAAGATTTACTTCAATAGTATTCAAAATTGTGATCGCTTTACCTCCTCCATCTCTTAAAATCCCCAACATTAAGTGTTCAGTCCCAATAAAGTTGTGCCCTAATCGGAGTGCTTCTTCTTTACTAAAAGCAATAACATCTTTAACGCGCGGTGAAAAATTATCATCCATAGCTTTCTATTTTGGTGTTTTATGAGCAAAAAACAGACCATAATTTTCTGCACATTGCTAATAGACAAAAAAATATCAATATTTCAAAAAGTGTGGACTTATTATTTATAACAAATTTCGTTCTCTTTTATGTTAATAATTTTACTAATTATCCTACCATTTGACTCCTGTTTTGCAGGTTGATTCCTTATTTTAGCGTTTAGATAAATTTAAACTATGAACGAAGCAGATAAAATCATTCCTATTAATATAGAGGATGAAATGAAATCCGCCTACATTGATTATTCAATGTCTGTCATTGTGTCACGTGCATTGCCTGATGTGCGAGATGGATTGAAACCCGTCCACCGTCGTGTTCTTTTCGGGATGCACGAGTTGGGAATCCGTTCCAACACAGCCTATAAAAAATCAGCCCGTATTGTTGGTGAGGTGTTGGGAAAATACCATCCTCACGGAGATAGTTCCGTTTACGACACTATGGTTCGTATGGCGCAAGAATGGAGTTTACGTTATTTACTAGTGGATGGTCAGGGTAACTTTGGTTCTGTTGATGGAGATAGTCCTGCAGCCATGAGATATACTGAAGCACGAATGCAAAAGATATCTGAAGATTTAATGGCTGATATCGATAAAGAAACGGTTGACCTTCAATTAAATTTTGATGATACGTTAAAAGAGCCAACTGTTCTTCCAACACGTGTTCCTAACCTTTTGATAAATGGAGCATCTGGGATCGCTGTTGGTATGGCGACCAATATGCCACCACACAACTTAACCGAAGTAGTTGATGGTACAATTGAGTATATCGATAACAATGACATTACTATCGAGGAACTCATAAAAACCATCAAAGCACCTGATTTTCCAACTGGGGGTACAATTTACGGCTATGAGGGCGTAAAAGAGGCCTTTATGACCGGAAGGGGGCGCATTGTAATGCGTGCCAAAGCAATCATAGAAGAAGTCAAAGGAAGAGAATGTATCATCGTTACTGAAATTCCTTATCAAGTCAATAAGGCTGAAATGATTCGTAAAACAGCTGAATTGGTCAACGATAAAAAGTTAGAAGGAATCAGTAATATTAGAGATGAGTCAGATCGTAATGGTATGCGAATTGTTTACATATTAAAGCGTGATGCTATTCCAAATATTGTACTCAATAAACTTTTTAAGTACACTTCTTTACAATCCTCTTTCAGTGTCAATAATATTGCATTAGTAAATGGAAGACCCCAAATGTTGAATCTCAAAGAGATGATTCATTATTTTGTTGAACATCGTCATGATGTGGTAGTGCGCAGAACAACTTATGAGCTTCGAAAAGCAGAAGAACGCGCTCACATTCTAGAAGGACTTATTATAGCTTCAGATAATATTGATGAAGTTATTGCCATTATAAGAGCATCAGAAAATCCAGATGCTGCACGAACTAATTTGGTCAACAAATTTGAGCTATCAGAGATTCAAGCTAAGGCAATTGTAGAAATGCGATTGCGCCAGTTGACAGGTCTTGAACAAGATAAGCTCCGAACTGAATTTGAGGAATTGATGAAAACCATTGCAGATCTTAAAGATATACTTGATAAGAAAGATCGAAGAATGGAGATCATCAAGAATGAATTATTAGAAGTTAAAACTAAATACGGTGATGATCGTCGTTCAATTATAGAATATGCAGGCGGTGATTTGAGTATTGAAGACATGATCCCTGACGAAAAAGTAGTAATTACAATTTCTCACGCTGGCTATATCAAACGAACTCCGTTAATTGAATATAAAACACAAAATAGAGGAGGGGTAGGGCAAAAAGCTTCGACCACTCGAGACGAAGATTTTCTTCAAGACCTATTTGTAGGTACCAACCATCAATACATGCTCTTTTTTACACAAAAAGGGAAATGTTTTTGGATGCGTGTTTATGAAATTCCAGAAGGCTCTAAAACAGCTAAAGGGCGTGCCATACAAAACTTGATTAACATTGAGCAAGACGATAAAGTAATGGCTTTTATTTGTACGCAGGATCTTAAAGATGA
>Ga0209138_1001731_pt1 | contig 18006 bp, 10 predicted proteins | sample SaaInl3SG_22_DNA_FD_184645 | JGI IMG/M metagenome (GOLD analysis project Ga0209138, IMG submission 184645) | Marine microbial communities from expanding oxygen minimum zones in the Saanich Inlet - ESP_153SG_22_DNA (SPAdes) (version 2) | ecosystem: Environmental > Aquatic > Marine > Intertidal...
CGATTGACAAAATTGGTGGCTTGTCCACGAGCGTGAGTGGTAACGAGATTATCGTATCAATTGATGCGGATGTCGCGAGTCAATTGAGTTTTAACGTTGAGACCACGGACAAAGATGGTCTCGCGGCAGATGGTCAGTCGATCTCAATCAGTGGTTCAGGAACTACGCGGTATATTAAGATTCTCGGTTCATCTGAATCCGACGATGTTTTCAGATTTCGCGCTTTTGGAAATGTGGTAGCAAGTGCCCCGTCGATTAACGACTGGACTAACGCTGAATTCTATAGCTATGGTGACGGGACCATTAGTTACGATACTGGTACATTATCCAACACCGCCAATATGGCGGCGCGTTTAACCTTCAAAGCGAATGGCGAGGTAAAGGCCGGTTACAGCGAGGCGTCAAAAGACTGGGCATCCATGGTGCCATCTTCCTCGCCGCCACGATTTACGTTTGCAGGATCATACGCCGATGGAGCTGCAAGTACGGGCAAGTACTATCAGCCCAGCATTTCAATTTCCACAGCCGCATTGTCGACGGATTATCTCAACACTGAGCTCGCAGAGAAAGTGGTGGATAAAGACGCGATTATCTTTGCGTCGGACCCGTTTGTCGTGGCACAAACCGCTGCGACGAGTGCGCTGGTCACCACCGCGAGCAGCTTCGTGGTGGAGGACCGAGAGAAAGAGATGGCGTCAATCGCTCTTGCGGAGGAGTCCGTGAACGCGGAGCAGGAGCTCGCGCTCATCGAGACCACGCCAGACTTGCCAATTATTTCTGTGCAACAACCGGTCGGTACGATTCAGTTGGGTTCTGTCGAGCAGAGTGGGGGGCTGGTTGGGCAGACGACCTTTGCATCCGACGCCGAGCTGATCTCTATCTCCGATACAGGTGTGGTTGAGGTCATCGAGGCGGCCGACGAGGCCAGCGATGACTCGAACGACAGCGAGGGATCGTCGGTCGAGGACGAGTAGAGGAATTTTGATATCATCGTCTCTATTAGTTGGTGAGATGTTGTGTCCCGCGCCCATTGAAACCGCATCAATCCAATCACAACAGGTGGCTCCTAAACCACTGGGGGAAGGTATATGTCGTCGAAAAAAACATCGGGTTTGAGCTCCCAAGTCCAGCAGCGCCTCGCCGAGGCGAGAGGCGTCAAGCGATCGGTTGACGATAAGCCAAAGACCGATACTTCTCACGTGGTCGACGAAGAGCATGGGCTGATCGCTGACCGCGTTGGTCTGATGCGAGAGCGTCTCAAGAGCGGGGCCTATCGGGATAAATCGGTCGAGCGGATCACTGATGACCTGATACTGAACGAGAGAGAGAGTAAGGCAAGGGCGGAGCGCGAGAGGGAGCAGAAGGGGCTCGAGAAGTTGCAAGCTCGCCTCAAGAGTCGGCGAGAGCAGTCTCAAAGAAGTAACTATTTCGCGGTAGACGATAACGCCGAAGTCTCTCAAGAGATCATGCGGAGACCATCTGAAAAGAATCCAGGCTTTAACGATGTTTTCATCCCAAAGGGTGAGTCGCTTTTTAAGGAAGGACAGGTTGCCGACTGTATCTATCTGATCGACGACGGGCAGATTGAGATTTACTCTAAAGCCCAAGATAAAACTTTGGCCGTGCTCGGTGCGAATCAGATCTTCGGGGAGCAGTCGATTTTGTTCGAGGGGCGCCGTTCTGCATCCGCTATCGCGAGGGTGGACACGCGATGTCTGGAGGTCGAGGGCGGGAAGTGGAGATCGTTCCTCGACAAGCAGACCCGCCCTGCGATCCTTGGCTTTAAGGCGCTGATGCTTGAGCAGGTACAAAATAACTTCGTCAGCATGGAGGCACACAAGCCTCGAGACGAGGAGCCCTCTCCGCAACCAGACGAGATCGCTGTACCCGAGCTTTTCCTTTTCGATCCCATTGACCCGCTGAGTCTCCCGGAGCAATACCGTGAGCATCGGCACCTGCACACGCTGTTTTCTGAGATCGCCTTTGGGACCGAAGAGCAGCGCCAGACAGCCTCCTCTTCAGAGGCACTGAACAAGGTGCTGAGTTCGCACTCGGGACTGATTATCATCGAAGGTAACGTGGAGTTTCAGATGAATGGCCGGAAATTCTTTTGCGGCCCAGGGGCTATCTTTGGGACGGCAAGTAGCATGGCGAGTACTGACTTCGAGATACTACTCAAGCTCCCCGAGGGCGTCGAGAAGGTCGAGTTTTTACCGATCGACGGGATGGTCTGCTTCGCAGAAATTCGCCGGCTGAAGTCTGCACTTGTGCGGTTCACACGGGCGATCGTCATGCGCATCTTGGGTATTAAAGACCTTCCGGTCGGGATGCGGTAACGCAGCAGGTCCCTATCGTCCCGAGACGGCCTTCGCCAGCGCACGGAAGTTCACAGACGCCTGAGATGTCGGGAAGATCTCGACTACGGGCTTGTACTGCTTGGCGGCGTCTTTAACAGCGCTGTCTTCCTCTACGTGCCCGATGAAAGGCAACTCAACGCCGAGAAACTTAGTGCAGGCGTTATTGATCCTCGTGACCAGCGACTTCGCGGCGTTCTCTGAGTCGACGTTGCTCGCGATGATCCCGATTGATTGATAGTCGTGCTCGGTAACGAGTACCTTGATGATCCCGTAGCCGTCGGCGATCGAGCTCGGATCGTCTCGAACCACGATCAACGACTCATCACATGCCTTCAGCAACTGGATCACGTTGTCGGAAATCCCTGCCGCCGCGTCAAAGATCAGGTAGTCGATCGGGTCAACCGGGTTAGCCAATCCCTTGATGAAATCATGGAGCTCCTCTGGCTTGAGGTTCGCTAGACTGCCAACACCAGACGCACCTGGGATGACCACTAGTCCATCGCCCGTGGTTACCATGATTTCTTTGAGGGTTTTCTCGCCGCGGAGGTAGTGCCCGATGTTGTATTTTGCTTGGAGCCCGAGGGCGAGCTGCACATTCGCCAGACCAAAATCACCGTCGACGAGGATGACCCGGTAGTTGGCCTTGGCCAGCGAGTAGGCGAGGTTGGTGGCGACTGTCGTTTTGCCTACGCCGCCCTTACCGCTCGCGATTCCGATGGTTTTCAATGGGTGTGTGCCTCTCAAAAAGTCGCGATATGGTACCTTGGTACCGTTTTATCGGCTAGAGTGACTCAAACTAAATTGCGTTTTGAAGGAAAAAATGATGGCACGGATTATTCGGTCGGCATTGTTGGGTTTAGTGGGGCTTGTTCCTTTTATAGCGGCGGCTGAGCCGACGACTCAGGTTCACGGTGACTGGACGGTTGTTTGCCAGGATGCGGCCAACGGTCAGAAGCAGTGCTCGGCGACACAACTGCTCTCACGGCAGCTTGACAACGGTCAGCGCACACGGCTCCTGCAGACAACGGTCCGCAAGCTGAATGAGAGCTCGTACTTGCTCCAGTTTGTTTTGCCGCTGGGCGTTGACTTGCGTCCAGGTATCGCGCTCCAGGTGGATGACAAGCAGCAACGTGGAGGCCAGTATTTCGCGTGCACCAATAACGGCTGCATCGTCCGCATGGGAATGGATCAGGCGTTTATGTCTGAGCTGCAGTCTGGGAAAACCGCGCGTGTCTTGTACCGTGCCGCCAATGCCGAACAGCCGGCGGCGGTCAATGTGTCCCTCAAAGGGATCACTGCGGCGGCTAAGTCGCTGTAAATCCATCGATATGAACGGGCCCACTAGTACCTCGCTGAGTGTGGGCTTTTCTGATAGACAGGGTCTCTTTCAAGGACCTTGAGCCGCTCTGTAAGCATCGGGTGGTCCCCCTTGGACTTCGGGGTGTTTCTTATCTCATGGTCCGGATCCTCGTTCAACGCCCTCTCGAACTTAAAAAACTCGGTCTCAAGGACGCGTATCTCGAGGCCGCTGAGAAAAGAGCTGCCGGTCTTCTTGAATTTCTGTCCCACGTCTCGCGAACCTGATCACGGGCATCCGAATGTGAGCGAACTTAGGTGATGCCGAGACTGCTAGCGCGTGGCGCCTACCCATAGTAAACTATTAAGTAATATGAATTTTTTGTCTCTCTGAGGGGGCGTATGCAAACTTTTCAACAGAAGTTGCTGACACGTTGTGTGATCGCCGCCTATGGCCTTCTTTCGGCGTCTGTGATGGCGTCTGAGAGCCAGTTTGTCGCCGACCCAACGGCGGGCGCTCAGTTCCAACCTTCGTTCAGTACCTCTGCGAACCAGGGTATCCAGGTCATCAATATCGTCGCCCCCTCAGCGGCAGGGATCTCACACAACAAGTTCGACACATTCAATGTTGGCGAAGAAGGCGTGATCCATAACAACAGTACGACCGGTAATGAGACCAGTGTACTGGACGGTGGCTCGATCGGAGCCAACATCAATTTTTCAGGCCAGTCCGCGTCAACCATCATCGATGAAGTCACGACCTCGAATACGTCGAGTATCGAGGGCGCGATTGAGGTCTACGGTGACTCCGCGGGTCTGATTATCGCGAACCCCAACGGGATCTCATGTAACGGCTGTTCGTTCATCAACGCACCGAACTCTGCGTTAACCACGGGTGCGGTCTCGTATGATCAGGCGGGTAATATCCAGTTTGATACCAGCGGGAACGCGAACGCGGTCTCAATTGGCTCGGGTGGGTTGGACGCCAACGGGGACTTCGGGACGAACAACTCAAACTTCAGCGTGATCTCTCGACAGATTTTGTTAGACGGTGCCGTTGAGGGCTCGGACCGTGTGGACATCATCTCGGGCTCCAACGTGTATGACTTTACCCAAGGCAGTCAGGATGCCAATGGCCCCAACGGCAGTATCACTAAGAAGGCCGGCACTGGCAGTGTCAACGGTCTACAGATCGATGCTTCGAACGTGAGCTCTGTTCAAGCGGGCAAGATCAATATTGTTGGTACGGAGTCAGGTGTTGGCGTCCAGTTGAACGGTAGCCTGGATGCGACTGCTGGCAATATTGAGATCGACTCTGACGGTAACCTTGTGATCGGTGGGTCTGTGTCTGCGTCTGAGAGTGTCCGTGCGACAACCGGCAACTCTGCCGACATCACAAATCAAGGCTCAATCAACGGTCGGATCGCGGTCGAGATCGACTCAGATGGCGCGTTCGATAATAGCGCTACAGGATCGATTACAGGGACGAGTGTCACGATCGAAGCCGATCAAAACGTAACCAACACGGGATCAATCCAATCGACTTCACGAACCGCGTCGTTCGTGGCGACCAATGAGACCGATCGAGTGGCTGAGGTCGCGGTTGGTCTAGCGGATGCAATTGCGCAAATGGCTGGTGTTACCTCGGTGAGGGCGTCAGACGGATTGATTCTGATAGAGGTATCAGACGCGGTCGCGTCCGACCCGAATTTTCCGTTAGTGGCCGAGGTCGAGTTACCTGATGGAACAGTCAAGCAGTTTCCGCTCACCAAAGACGGAGGGGCTTACACGATTGATTTGAGACAGACCGTCGCTGAGTCTGGCTTGCCTAGCGATAACACGGCCTTTAGCCCGGTTGCGGGTGCCCAATATCGGCTACGTTCGACAGGTGATCTCTCGGTGGCGGCGCGGTCGCTCAATAACTCTGGGACCCTCAGCTCGGAGGGCGATGTTGATGTTGCCGTCAATGCAAGCATTACCAACTCGGGCCGGATAGCCAGCGGTGTGGACATCAATCTGTCGGCGAACTCGGTGACCAACAGCGGTGAGCAGGGCATCGTTGCCGGACAAGATATCAATATCGATCTGGACGGATACCAGACCAGTCTGACCAACGAAGGCCTGATCGGGGCGGGCCGTGACCTACAGATCGGGACAGACGGCGACCGGATCTACAGCGTCACCAACCGTGGAAACCGCGCGCTCTTGGCGGCGGGCCGCGATGCGACTGTCTTTTCTGACACGATCGAGAACACCGGGCAGGCCGCGATCTATGCAGGCGGTGACCTCGGGCTGACTGCCTCGCAGTCGATTAGGAACCTGGACGGGTCTCTGATTGAGGGTCGTAACGTGAATCTCACCACCACGGCCCCTTTCCTGAGGGGCGAGATCGAAAACAGCGAGAGTACGATCTACTCGGTTAACGATACGACTATCACAACAGATACGCTGCGTAACTGGCGTGGTTCTGGTTTTGTGACACAACGATCGACGTCGGGCTCTGGTTGGACCGAGCAGCAGGACTTGAGGCGGCACGCTTGGGGTTCGGAAGAGTACGCGTACTTCACCCGTGAACTAAGCAGCGAGAACTATGACGCGTCTCGTGAGGCCGCGGCGTTGTTGTCGGGAGGCGACCTCACAGTCTCAGCGTACCTGGTGTTGAACGAGGCGAGCACCATCCAGTCCGGTGGTGATATCACGATCACGGCTGACGAGATCGATAATCGGACGCTGTCAACGACAACTGTCCGTGACTCGGAACGCCGGCGGTTTTATAATGGAAGCAACAACATTTCGATCTCCAACCTGAGTGACCAATATCAGACCTGTTTGGCAGGGCAAACCGACTGTATCAATGATTCGACGTTGCAAAACCTGCGTGGAGAGACGACCTATTACACCAACGCCGATGGATCGCTTTATGGTGAGGCGAGGATACTCTCGAACGGTAACGTCACGATTAACACGCAGTCGGGAATCCGCTCGGATGGACGGATCCAGGGCTCGAATGTCTCACTCGATGGTGGTGCGGGTGGCGTTCAGAACGGCGCCGACTCGGGGTCTGTGGTTCGCTTCGAGCGGCAGTCCACGGGACAGGTTGATACCTCTGTGTCCGAGAGAGCGGTAGGCCAAGAGGTCCGCCAGGCTGCGGGCCTTATCTCAGACAGCGCGCTATCCGGTGTCGGTGGCTCGCGATCAGCGAGCGTACCAACCCTCGCGGACATCGAGGCCATCTCTCCTCCGGGCTTCCAGTTAACCGGCCTCTACTCGGTCACCACAGATCCGAACAGCCGCTACCTGGTCCAGTCTCGCGTGTCGCCGGGAATAGGCGGTCTCAGCCAGGATTATCTGCTGGCCCAACTACAACAGACAGACGCGGAGAACGTGACCTTCTTCGCGGACCCCTTTGTAGAGCAGCGGATTGTGAGGAATCAGTTACTCCAGCAGACTGGTAGCACTGTTGCGATTGATGAGGCTGATGACGAGACTGACCAGTTGCGTCGGTTGTACGATAATGCGGCTACGTTTGCGAATCAGACCGAGGGTGTCGAGCTCGGTCAGGCGCTGACCGAGACTCAGATTGCGTCGCTGGACCAACCGATTGTGTGGTACGAAAATCAGGTAGTTGATGGGCGTACGGTTTTGGTTCCGCGGGTCTACGTTCCGACGGTCGATGCCTTAGACCTTAGTCCCGCAGGACAGATTGTCGCGAGTAATAACCTCAATATTACGACTGAAGGTGACGTGACCAACACCGGTGGGGTTCGTGCTGGGAATACTGTCTCGATCGACGCAGAGAACATTCTGAATGAAACGTTGACTACCGTTGGGGTTACTCAAACGGGCTCAGGGAATGTTTTATATCGAACAGCGGGGCCGACTGCTTCGATCGAAGGTGGGTCGGTTGAGCTGAATATCTCATCGGCTGGTGAAGATGAGGGCAATCTGGTCAACCGTGGTGCAGCGATTCGCGCGACGGCGGAAGACGGGAGTCTTGAGATTAATACATCTGGCGACCTGATAAACGAGGCACTTGTGGTTCAACAAGTGTCAGATGTTGAGATTGGAAACCTAGGCCGACTGGCCGGGAAACAAGATTTTACGGTACACGCTGATTTCGTCGGTGCGACGATTGAATCAGCTAATAATTTATCAATCGATACCGAAGGCGAGGTTGTTAACATCGCGTCCGACCTTGCGGCGACCAACGACGTATTAATCGACGCGCGAGAAGGCTTCTATCAGCAGAACCTGGCGGACATTTACACCGTTGAAGACTCGGTGAATCTCGGTGGCTCATCGAGTAGCTCGTCTTACGCAAGGGCGTCAGCCTCAGGCGACAGCTTTGGTAGTTTCGAGGCAAACGCCGAGGCGGGCGCTGAGGGTAGCCAAGACCTGATCAGTGGCCAGTTCCGGCAAGGCTTCACGAATCAGAGCGCCACCGTGCGCGGCGGTAACGTAAGGATAGTGTCAGCCGAAGGCGACATCACAAGCGTCGGCTCTGACATCACGTCCACAGGTGAGACAGTTCTAGAGGCTACCGAAGGCGATATTAACTTGATCGCCGATGCGATTATCACCGAGAGCTCATCGTTCGCACTGTCAGCTGGAGGATCGGCGTCTGCTTCTGCGGGTGGTAGCGGACTATCATACCGGGCTGACGCCGCAGCCGAAGGGGGTCTGAGCCTGAGTGGCCAATCACAGCAGACCGCAAATTTTGTTAACTCGACTGTGACTGGAAATAACATCACGCTGCGTGCGCAAAATGTCAGAGGTGTTGGCGCTGAGGTCGCGGCTGAAAATAATATCAACGTCGACGTTGCCGAAGACGTGACATTTACCGCGGCCCAAGCGCGCGTTGAAAATTCGAGCTTTAGTGTCGGTGTTTCCCAGGAAGTTTATGCGGGTGCAGGAACTGCCGAGGGAGGCCTGGGTACGCCGGATGGGGAAGTCGGCACTCGGACGAACTTTGGGCTTGACGTAACAAGTGGCTTCAATACCAGCACATCCTCTTCTGGTCTCCGAGCTGGTGGAAATTTGAACATCAACGCCGGTGGCGATGCGTCATTTATTGGGACAGATTTAGAGGCCGGACAAGATATTACGCTGGATGCTGGTGGTGACGTCACTATCGCAGCGATCGCGGAAGAGTCATCGCAGACGAGCGTTGGAATTTCTGGTTCGATTGGTGCGGAGTTAAATGGCTCTGGCGCCATACCGACGGGGAGTCTCGAGGCTGGGGGTAGCACCACTGACGCCACACGGTTCCTAGAATCAAGAACGACGGCCAGTGGTAATTTGACGATTCGATCGGGGGGCGATGCAGAGCTTGTCGGTGTCAATCTTACGGCTGGTGGTGATGCGAGTATCGAGGCTGAGGATGTTCGCATTGCCTCAGCTCAGGATATTGTGGAAACCCGTGGTGGAAGCGTTGGCCTTGCTGTCGTCAATCCTGGCGATATTTTGAACACAGATGAGTCTCCGTTATCGGTTGGGGTTGAGTTATCTGACTCACGCGCCGTTGCCGAGCGGAGTCAGGTCAATACGGGCGGTAATTTATCTGTAAACGCCCGGTCTGGTGACGCAATCATTGCCGGGGTCGATGGCAACGTTGAAGGGAATGTGTCCCTAACTGCTGCTAACGGTGAGTCGGGTTTCCAAGAACTGCGCGATGAGGTCAATACAACTTCGGTTGGTGTTGATTTGAGCGTTTCATCAGCACTGGGAAGTACCGGTGGTGGTCTCGCTGGAATCGCCGAAGGAACGATCGAAGCGATTGAGTCCGGTGACGGCTATGCGCTTCTCAATCAGATTCCGGGTGTTCAACAGGTGGCTACGCTCGCGGCAGGGATCGAGTCCGGCGATGTCACGCAAATCGTCGCTGGTATTACGCCTATCGGTGGACAGTTATTGACTGCAATTGACCAGAGCGCTCTGGGTGGACAGATTTCCGCAAATTCCAGAGCCCAGGGTGGCACTGAGGGAACAGGCGCGCAGGCGTTCTTACAGAATCTTCAGTCTTCTGGGAACAACTCGCCTGCCGTCACACCATTAGGTAATATCGTTGAAGGGTCGTCTGTCGGTGATATCGCAGCAGGTGCAGACATTGTTGAACTCGATACGGGAATTGATGCAAGACTTGGTGTTGAGGTGACGACAACCCAGTCAGACACATCGAACGGAAACAATCTTCAAATTGGCGGTAATTTGGTTCAAGAGGGACAGACCGTGTCTCAAATCGGATCAGATATCAACGTTGACGGTGACGCGACCTTACGCGGTGGTCAGGTCGCTATCGAGGCAGGTGTCGATCGATTCAGTTCACAGACAACAACAGCGGGGGTCACGGTTGGTTTTGATGTCGCGAACCAAGACGTGAAGGTCGGTGTCGACGGATCCTATTCAACCGAAGATGAGACAACGGTGAATAATTCATCGTTGACAGCAGGTGGTAATCTTACGATCGAGGCGAGTGATGCCCGTGTTGCGTCGGCCAACGTCGAGGCGGAGAACATCACAGTGGATGCAGAGAACCTTGAAGTTGTGACCCTGCAAAGCACCCGTGACACCCTCAGTTACGGTGGCGCTGTTGAGGTCGAAGTTGGAATCACCGGGGATTCAGGCGCCGGAGCCGTCGAGGCCAACGGTTCTGAAACCAGCAGCCGTACCACTGGCGAGCAGGCGTCTCTGATCGCACGAAATAATCTCGATGTTGACGTCGATGAGCGGCTCACGTTACGGTCGGCGCAGCTCGGAGCAGAGGGAACGACAACCATCACTGCCGACGTGATTGACGCCCGAGCCAATACCGATACCAACGACTCGTTCGGGTTTGATGTTGCGGTCGAAGTCTCAGCGAATCAGCAGGGTGAGGGGCAGTCGGGCGGTTCTGGATCGGTTGATTTCGCGTTCGAGCAATCGAATCAACGGGGCCCCGCAGCACTCTCTGAGATCTTTGGTGATAACGTCGATATCAACGCCCGTGATGTCCTGCTTGAGGACACCCAGGTCAATGGTAATACGGTTGCGCTCGACGTTGAGGAAGACCTGACGATCAGAACCACCGCGACACAGGCATCCAATGTCGGTGTCGACTTCGAAGTCTCAGCAGGAGGACAGTCGTCTGGATCCGAAGGTGGCGCCCGCGGTGGAGCGAGCCTCGGTTTCGGCCTAGACGTTGGTGACAGCACGACGTTTGGCCAGCAGGCCGGTATTAACGCCGGAAACCTCACCCTGAACACGGGCGGCGACGTGGCTCTCAATAATGCCGAAATCAATGCTAACGATGCTGCAATTGCTATTGGGGGCGATTTGACGGTCGCGTCTCAACAGAGCACGAGTAACAGCGTCACCGTAGACCTTGACCTTGATCCGGCCGCAAATGCACAGGCTGCATCATCCGCGGTCACTGCCGGTGCTGACTTGGGAGTAGGATTTTCTTCAGAGAATTCGGCACAGGTGGATCGACCTTCTGGGATACAGATCGCGAATACGCTCGACCTAACGGTCGGTAGCGATGTCGCGCTGACTGCCGCTGAAATTTCTGGAGACGCAGTGAACGCAACAATCGGCGGCGACGTCACAACAGTGAGTGTTTCGAATTCATCGAATTTGATCGTAGCTAACGTCGGTACGTCGGGGGTTGGCTTTGAAAACGAATCCTCTCAGTCGGTGACGACCTCTGGAATAACAGCCCGCTCAGGTCAGCTGAATGTCACTACCAATGTAGCGGCTGTCACGGTCGCTCAAAGTGGCGACCAAGTCATTGAGACAGTCCCGGGCACGAGCTTGGCTCAAAATGAGAGCGGGGTTGTATCACAGACAGCCCAGACAAGCACCCAGACTGAGGTTGAGGCTGCGCCTACAGTCGACTCACAGGTTGCGTTGGCGAACAGCCGCGCGGGTGGTTTGATCCGGTTAATCAGCCAGGCCCCGCCGGCCGTTCGTCAGAATGCTGTGAGACAGATCGCCGAGCAGCTCGCGCAATCTCCTGACCTGACTAATGCAGCAATGCTGGACGGCTTGAACCCGACGCAGAAGATTGAGGTGTTGGAGTCGGCGCTTGACGTGGCTTCAGATAATGACCGCGAGGTCATTGAGCAGGCGATCGAACTTCTGAGAGTCGACGAGCTTATCCTCGGTGCGAATATCTAGGTGATCAACTGAGTCTTGATAACGATTACTTAATTGTTGAGGCTCAGCTTTTTGATCTTCGATTCGAGATAGTGACAGCCTGTTAAGGGCCCTGACCAGCGGACGCCGACAACTTTACCACTCTTGTTTGCGGTTGAAAGCCGACATTCTCCGAGGAACAGCTGAGGGTAGCGCCAGGTTACGTGCCTCGTGTCATTGACCCAGACCGCGTCGTGTGGCTGGCCAAGAGATTCAACAAGAGCGCCCGAATCTTTGCCGATTAAAGACGGAACAAGATGAATCAGTTGCTTCCCAGGTGCGTGATCTGGAATCGCAACACAGCCAGTGGCGGATGCCGTGAGAAGAACGCTCACAAGTGACCTGATTATGTTCTGCATAGTCGTGACTCGAGTAGGCCGAAGAACAATACGATAAACGACGTGGCTCTTGCTCACAATCGGACCGAGCGATCAGACGCATCGTGTTGAATCGGGATATGCTCGGGTTGTGGTGTTGGCTATAAAGACTTAGAGGGAATCTCATGATGGAAAAATCAATATCAATAGCTGTAGTTAACGCGTTCGGCAAAATTATTGCGACTGTGCTCATTGGATGTTTCGCTGTTGGAATCACGGCGCTCGCGAATACCGTGATCGGTAAGTTTCTGTTGATCGGAATCTCTGGCTGGATCGCTGTCAACGTGTTTGGGTTGGAGCTATCGAGTGTCAGAGAGGTTGCAGAAATACTGCGTAATGATCCGCACTACATGGTCGAGCTTGGATTGGATGCGTTGCTTTAGACGATCAAGCCCGGTTAGAGATGATCTCTAAGAGCGCTATCGCAATACTTGATAGGTCTGTCTTTATTGTTGAGACCATCCCTCATGGGATATCAAGACTTTTAAATAATGATGAAGACAAGGTGTCGATTGATGATTTGTTTGATAACAAGGCGCTACATATAAGAGATAACCGAGAGTTTCTCGAGCGCCAATCGTCTGGACGATCGGTCTTCTAATACTCGTTTACATGTTCACTTTCTCGATAGCGTTCATCGCGTTGGCGAGCGACCCTTACACTCAGACGCCGGGTACACGCTTCTGTTACCTTCGGTCGCTGATATTGCTGCGATGACTTATCACTGATTTTTTTCTCGATATCAATGAGTGAGTCCTTTTGGGCAGCTTCTACAGTTCACCTTCGGCTTATCATCGGTCGTTGGAGAGTTCTGTATTCTAGTTATTAGTCGAATTGCAGCGCTGTAGTGGCGAGAGGCTCAAGTCGTAAAGGGTTATCGCAGACAATCATACTTCTTCGACGCAGCACGGAGAGGTTTGCGATCATAGCGCTTTAGTTGTCACGATCGAGTTTGATTGGTCAATCTTTATATTAGACACCCAAATTTTCTCGAAAAATATCACACACTCTGTAGCACACTTTTATTTTTATCAATAAATTCAGATGTCTAGGCGATATGCAAGCTATTGCAAATCCGTGGACATCGGTTCGATTCCGGTACGCGCCTCCATTCAATAATTTATTAATTTAATTGGTTTTATTTCAATTGCGCGCCTCCGGTGACTCACGCGAGTTCATGAAAAGTTATCACTGCCATCCATAATTTGCCGATTAATTCATCAGTCATTGTTGTTCGTTTACTCGATGGGGGGGTGTTGAGACAGCGATGGTGGGCTGCAAAACGGAGAGGATCTTGACGTTTGCGTATCAACTTGTCATCTTGTACGACCAGTTGTAGGAGTCTAGAGCTGAGATTATGTTTTCGACCGGGCGTTGATATGGCAAACAACTTTGATAACGAGACCAGCAGAGGTTTGGCGCCGATAACAAGACAGAAGCTTTCGGAGCAGGTGTTTGATCGGCTATGGGAGATGATCGTCTCAGGCGATTTGAAACCCGGGGATACGATCCCGTCAGAGCGTAAACTAATGGAAAGATTTGGAGTCGGGCGACCTGCCGTTCGTGAGGCCCTTCAGATGCTGGCAAACAAGGGAGTGATAACCATCTCTCACGGCGAAAGTAGCCGTGTTAATGAGTTCAATGCCAACATTGTAATGGATCAGGTGGATGAGATTGCGAAATTGCTTCTGTCAGCTGATCCCACCAACCTAGATCACCTGAAACAACTTAGGAAAATTCTTGAGGTAGGGACTGTTCGTGCGGCTGCCTCGAACTGCACGGAAGATGATATTCGTCATTTGCGGGCGCTAGTAGACGTCCAGGAAGGCCAGACTGAATTCCCTAAACAGTTTATTCAAACAGATATTGCTTTTCATACAGCCATCGCAACAGCCACACGGAATCCCCTTTTGCAGGCGGTGACTAAAGCAATGCTGACTTGGTTGTTCGCCTACTATAAACCACTACTCCATTGGTCTGGTCGTGAAAACACAACGTTAATGGAGCATCGAAGGTTGGTTGACCATCTTGAAGCGCATGATGCTGAGGCCGCCGCTAAACTTGTCCTTCAGCATCTCGATCGATCTGACCCACTCTACGTTAATTCCTGAAAGTAAGAATCGCGCGATCATTTAAATCCACCGATTAAGTGAATTTTTGGATCGGCACGACCAATATGTCTTGCGCTAGTTTCGTTTTTCCGCGCTTTTTGTCCGCGCTTGCAGTGATTTTTTCCAGGTGCGCCAGACGGAATCCACAATTAAATTTCTTTAAGTCTTGACATGGTGACATGGTTATATACTAATTATACCAGTTTGTCGGTGGAGGCCGCCAAATATAACCAGGAGGACTAACAATGCTCAAAGCTACTATAAAAATCATGGCCGCTAGTATTACAGCATCTGCGTTACTAGCCGGAACTGCATCCGCTCAAACCACCCTGCGTATCCAGACGCACCAAGGGCAATCGTCATCTTATGGCGCAGCTATTCAGGAATTTGTCGATTCCGTTGGCGTCATGTCCGGTGGTGATCTCCAGATCGAGATGTACTACTCATCATCGGTCGTTCCATCGGCCGAGACGTTCGATGCCGCCGTAAACAGTATTCTTGACTGTGATATGACAAACGGCAGCTATCAGTCTGGAAAAAATAAGGCGTTCCAGTTTGTCGCTGACACCATGGGTGGATACGACACACCATTGCAATACCAAGCTTGGGTTGAGATGGGTGGAGGTCGAGAGGCAGTTAATGAGCTTTATGCACCGTACAATATGACGTTTATTGGCGCTCATGTTGGTGGACAAGAATCCTTGACGTCAACCAGACCGTTAGCGGGTGTTTCTGATCTAGAGAACTGGAAGTTCCGTGCGCCTCCAGGGATGGCTTCGGATATTTTTGCTTCTCTCGGCGCGAAGCCAATTGTGATGGACTTTTCTGAGGTCATCACTGCGCTGGAATCTGGAATTATTGATGGAGCAGATGCCTCAACGCTCGGTAACAACCTGCGCATTGGTACTTATGACATTGGTAAGCACACTAACTTCCCAGGATTTCACTCAATGGCGTCAGATCACCTTGCGTGTCGAACAGACGTTTGGGAAGGGTTGAGTAAACAGCACCAAACAATTATCGAGACGGCTTATCAAAATGTTGCGATGGATCTTATCCTTCAAACATTGGTAGATAACGGAGAGGCGTTGGCGAAGCTACCAAGTATGGGTGTGACAACCTATAACTGGTCATCAGAAGACCGTGCCAAGTTCCGTGCTGCAGCGAGAGAGCAGTGGGATGTCTACGGTGGCGAAACCAAAGAAGGAAAGGCGATGGTTGAGAGTCATGTTTCATTCATGAAGCGAATCGGTCTAATCCAGGACTAACCCGAGAACTAATCGAGGGTTTGCACGATCTCGTCTCGCGCGAGGTCGTGCCTTTTTCATCAATGAATCGATTGGCCTGTCAAAGGAGGGATAAGTGGAAGAACATAAGCGCACTGGACCTTTAGACCTGGTCACATGGAGTATCAGTCGGGTAGCAATGTGGCTACCGATGTGCATCGTTAGCATTATATTTTTCGAAGTGATGATGCGTTACGTCTTCGGCAGTCCGACGATGTGGGTCAACGAGACTTCTCTCTGGATCGCTGGAGCTTTGTATTTACTCGCTGGAATCTATTCGATGCAGCAGCGTAGCCATATTCGAATCTACATCCTTTACGATTTGTGTCCTCGATGGTTGCGGCGCACTTGTGATGTTATTTCTGTTTTCTGCATTGTTGTCTTCGCTGTCGCTCTAATCTGGGGCGGATTTGATGATGCCTTGCGTAAGTTTTTAACCTGGGAAAGGTTCGGTACAAAATTTGACCCTCCTATCCCGGCTACCTTGAAGCCGCTCATTTTGATCACGATGGCAATCTTGGCTCTTCAAGCGATTTCTAATCTGATCTACGACTGGAATACAGACCAAGGTGAATCCCAGTTAGCTGAAAACGTGAGCGAATTGATGGGATACATCGGTGGTGATCAAGCGGACGCGCGATCTTCCGATGACCCATCAGCGCATGACGATGTCAAACGTTCACAGAAGGTTCAGTAGATGGATATCGGAACTATATCGTTGGTTCTTCTTTTTGGAATGGTGGTCCTATTAGCGATCGGCATGCCATTGGGTTTTGCGTCTGGTTTCCTTGCTGTTGTTGCCATGTTGATGAAGTTTGGTCCGGACATTTTGTTCTCGAACTTTGGTACTGGTCCACTGAATTTGCTTGGTCAACGGATCTATGGAATTACCACCAGTTATGTCCTCATTTCGGTTCCATTATTTATCTTTATGGCCAACCTATTGGAGCGTTCAGGTATTGCTCGAGATATGTACGACACCCTCGAAGCTTGGATGAGCCGAACGCGTGGCGGAATTGCCGTAGTGACCGCATTGATGGCAGTAGTGATGGCTGCTATGTCGGGAATTATTGGAGGGGAGGTTGTTCTATTAGGGTTGATCGCTCTACCCCAGATGTTGAGGCTTGGTTACGATCGGAACCTCGCTATCGGGACCATATGTGCTTCGGGTTCACTGGGAACAATGATCCCTCCATCGATTGTTCTGATTTTTTATGGCTTGATTACCGACACCAGTATTCATGCGTTATTTCAGGCCGCGTTTATCCCTGGCTTCATTTTAGCTGCCTGTTATATCGCCTACATTCTGATTCGAACCAACCTCAATCCAGCTTTAGCCCCCTTACCTGAGCCAAAAGACACAGATCTAACGAGCCGGCAAAAACGTATTTATGGACTCGCTTTATTGACTATGTTGGTCGGCGCTGCGGCAGGCATCATGGCCATTCGTGGAGTGTATTTAAATGTGTTTGATCTCATCGAAAGTGATACAGGCGGTATCACACGCGACTTCATTTTAATGTCTGCAGCACTGTCGGTTATCTGTGGTGCTTTCTTATGGTTTTGGATAGGACAAAGAGACGCTCGCGCTGCGTGGCTGAACGGTAAAGGAATGGTTGTTCCTCTGTTGATTGTCTTTGTCGTACTGGGATCCATCTACGGTGGGATTACGGGTATCACTGAGGCGGCAGGCATTGGTGCCATGTCCGTTTTGATCTTGATCATATTGCGAGGGGAGTTTGCCTGGAGCCTATTGCGTGATGCGTCGTTACGCACACTTAAATCCACCGGGACGATTATGTGGGTAACCATTGGTGCAACTGCTTTGGCGGGCGCATTCACTCTGTCAGGTGGTCCGACCTTTGTTGCTAACCTAATCGTTGGTCTTGAGTTACCAACGCTCAGCATTCTGCTGATCATGATGCTGTTTTTCCTGTTTATGGGTGCATTCATGGATTGGACCGGGATTGTTTTGCTCGTGATGCCGGTATTTTTACCGATTGTGTTGAAGCTTCCGTGGGACGAATTGGGCTTGACAGGTGGGCTCGATAGTCAGCTCGCAGTTCAGGTCTGGTTCGGAGTTTTGTTCTGTGTGAACATGCAGGTTAGCTTCTTATCGCCTCCATTCGGCAATGCCGCGTTTTATCTGAAATCAGTGGCTCCTCCACACATTACTCTTCCACAGATTTTTCGGAGCTTCCTCCCGTTTATCGGTATCCAACTGATGGTGCTGATGCTGATTTTACTTGTCCCGCAGATCACCACCGTGTTTTTGCGTTAATTTGCCGAAGGCCAGTCTGATGAGTTCAACCCTAATCAATTCTAACCGTATCGAAGCTGACTACCTCATCGAGACAGCCTTCGATCCTATGCAAGCAGCCGAGATCATGGCCGGTGAGCAGTCGTC
>Ga0209138_1001733_pt1 | contig 17989 bp, 10 predicted proteins | sample SaaInl3SG_22_DNA_FD_184645 | JGI IMG/M metagenome (GOLD analysis project Ga0209138, IMG submission 184645) | Marine microbial communities from expanding oxygen minimum zones in the Saanich Inlet - ESP_153SG_22_DNA (SPAdes) (version 2) | ecosystem: Environmental > Aquatic > Marine > Intertidal...
CTGAATGCACAAACAGATATTCTTTTAAATTCTTTTTAGAAGCATATCAAGTTATTGACCAGTATATTAAATGGTACAATTATAAAAGACTTCATTCTTCTTTAGGTTATAAGTCACCTCTAGAAATCGAAATGGAATTAATAACGAAAAACAATAAAAATGTAGCTTAAAAATTTGTACCAAATTTATTAGGTAGTCCAATCACTAAATTTTGGTTGACGCCTTTGATAACTTAAAAGTTGTTCTTTTGATATTTTTCTTAATACTTCCAAAATTCTTTCGTAATTTGCATCTAAGCTGTTCATGTTTAATGATTTGTGGTTAAATCAATTTATTGGTTTTCACTAATATGAGCAACTTTTTTATCTTAAATCATAATGCACAACGGGTTTTCTTTTATTAAGTTTTACTCTTGTCACCATTACACAAGGTCAAGTAAAATTATCTACAGACTTTACGAGTGAAAGTGATAAAAAACTTTCTATTCATAATGTTTGGAATGTTGCCAATAGAATTAGTCCAAGAAATGGATCTAATATTCGTCCAGGATTAAAGATGAATATTGTTAGAATGGTTGGAGGAATTAATAAAAAAGTAAATGGTAAGAATGTAAAAGATTTAGATTTTGATCCTTGTTTATACGATTCTATCAACAATAAATATGTGTATAGATGGGATCCATTAATCACAAGATTAAATAAAGTAGTCAATTCACAAACAGAAATTTTACAAATTGCTTTAGATCAACCACCTTGGGCCTTTCAACATGGATATACTTTTATTCCAGAAGGTACAAGAGATAATATTAACTTTCGTGAAGATGAAAGAATATCCATTTATGGAAATTCTTTGCCTCCTAAAGATAAACAAGCCTATCATGATTTTATAAAAGCGTTGATGACCAAATTGGTAGAAACGTATGGAGAAGAACAAGTCTTAAAATGGCGATTTAGAGTAGGTTCAGAAATAGAAACTCCAGACCATTGGTTTGGTACCAAACAAGATTTTATAGAACACTTTGCCAATACAGAAAGTGCAGTAAGGGCTATTTTGCCAAATGCTAAGGTTGGATTGCATACTAGAAATCCAGGGTTTTTATATAAAAGCGGAACAATTCTAAATTACAAAGGAGAACCTTATGCTTCGTTTATTGATGATCTTATTGATTACAATCACGCGAACAATATTAAGTGCGATTTTTGGGGATTATCAGATTATATTGTTATTGGAAACAGTGGTCTTAGAGATATGAATGGAAAATACATTAAAAATTTTGCACCATTAATTAACAATCCTAAATGGAACCCTGAAACCACAATAGATATTATGGAGTATTCTACTGTTACAACTATGAAGGGTGCAGATGGAAAAGGATATATAACTTGTGAAACTTCACATAGAGAAATCGTAGAACTGATTTTTTCGAATACTTTTTTTAAAAATAAAGGCAAAGGCTTAGAATTTATTTACAGGTGGGGAAATAAAACAGGTAGTGAAAATCCAGATGGAATAAAAGAATTAGATGCTATGCAAGGTTTGGTTCGTTATGAAACTAGTATTTCAGGGAATCCTAATACTTCCACAAATGAGTTGGATGCTATTTTTGCAAAAAATGACGCAAAAGATGAGTATGATGTCTTACTATATAATTACAATAGTAATTCCATTGCTTATAAAGCGAATGAAACTGTAGAAATTTCGTTTACTACAGATTTAGCAGTAGGCACAACATTATATTATCGAAGCAAATCTTATGGAAAAGAGAATAATAAACTTCAGAACTTTTTAATCAATAATTCAAACTTTGTGATGAGTGGTTTTGATTCGAAAGGAAATCCTGATCGTACCTTAACAGAAGAAGGTTATACTGCTTATGAAAATTATGAAAATCCAAATCCTCATCAATTTACAGAATGGAAAAGCCTTACAACCAAAGAACGAACTGATGGTAAATCTGGTTCTGAAGTTGTGATGTCAACTGAAATAGGATCTTTTGCTTTCGAAAAATTCGAATTTAGACCAGAAGCAACTTTTGTTCAAGCCATAACGCCTGCAACGTATTCGTGGTCTACCTCTGAAGATTTTTCTGCTTGGTCTGCGGTTAAAAATGGGATGACTATAGATACAGATAATGATAAATTAAGTGTAGATTTTTCTTCTGATGTTTCTTGGCCAATGTTAGCCATAACTGATTTAAACATCAATGCGAGTTTATATGGTACTTTAAGAATTGTAGTAAAGAATAGTACTAATAAACCAGATCTTCAAATGGCACCAAATGCACCAGGTACAAGTTTTGTGTCTGGAAGAAAAAAAGAAATAGTACCTAATGATAACCAATGGCATACTTTAGATTTCGATTTAACAAATTGGGGATTATGGACAGGTACTATTAATGAATTTAAATTCTATAATAATTTCACTTCTGGAAGCCTTGTTTTTGATAAGATAGAATTTGTTCCAATCAATTCAACAATTCATTCAATAACACTCAGTAAAGAAGGTCAGGGTCTTTTAAATTATAGCAGTGGTACTGCAATTTACGGACAAGAATTGAGTTTAAATGCGATTGCCAATGAGGGTTGGGAGTTTCAAGGTTGGGAAGGAGATATTACAAGTACTGATAACCCATTAGTCATAACAGTAACATCAGATTTAAATATCAAAGCCATATTTTCTAATGGTCAATTATCTGTTGATAAAAATAAAATAGAAAAGATTAGTATTTTTCCTAATCCAAGTAACAATGGAGTGTTTCAAATAAAAAATCAAACTCCTCAAAATTGGAAAGTATATTCCATTACTGGAAAAAAAATGATGGAAGGGAAAGGGAATAGAATTGATATCTCTTCTTATGCTAAGGGTATTTATATTTTAAATATCAACAACTCTTTTGTAAAACTATTGTATTAAAAATAAAACAATGCACTTAATCAAACATAAAAACACACTCATTATTTTCAAGTTGATGATTATGATATGCATTTTTTATAATTGTAATAGTTTTAAAAAAGATGAGCAAAAAGAAGAAAGTTTATACAGTCAATTCCAAAATCCGCCAGCAGAAGCAAGACCTTTTGTACGTTGGTGGTGGAATGGTAATAAAATTCAAATAAATGAACTTGATAGGCAATTACAATCATTAAAAAGTGTCGGTTTTGGTGGTGTAGAAATTAACCCTATTGCGATGCCACTCGCATTTGATAAAAGTGAGAAATCACTAGTTTGGATGAGTGATGAATGGGTAGATATGGTTGTGCATGCTGCAAAAAAAGCCAAAGATTTGGGGATGATTACAGATATCATTGCTGGCACAGGTTGGCCATTTGGAGGCGAGTTTTTAAAAGACGAAGAAACGAGTCAGCGAATGGTAACTGATAAAATTTTGTTTGGCTCAAATGCAATTATTGAAGTTGATGAAGATTATCTAATCAACTTGTACAAAAAAAAATACCGTAAATCCCGATCACAGAGGCATATCAGTAAAAGAACAACGTATAAGCTTGCTAATTTAGCGTTAGTTCCTGTAAATTGTAATGATGAAGATGAAATTATTAACCTTTCTAGATTCTTAGATAAAAACAAAAAATTAAATTATAAAATTGAAAAATCTGGTAATTATTATTTGAGTTATACGTTAATTCAACAAAATTTTAGAGAGGTTACTTTAGGCGCTCCAGGAGGTGCAGGCGCTGTAATGGATCATTATAAAAAAGAAATGACTTTGGCTTATTTAAGCAGATTAAAGAAAATTTCTGAACGTTCTGGGATTTCTTTAAATCAATTAATAAGAGCTATTTTTTGTGACAGTATTGAAGTTTCTGGTGCTAATTGGACAGATGGTTTTGAGACACTTTTTTACAATGCTTATGGCTATCAATTAAAAGAATGGATGCCTTTTGTTTTTTATTCAGCCAAAGGGAATTATGCTAATGATGATTATGCAAACAGTTTTTCATCAGACTTTAAAGAGAAATTAAAGCGTGTTCGTTACGATTACAATAAGCTTTTGGTAGAGGTTTTCTTAAAAAACTTTACCCAAACCTATAAAGATTTTTGTGAGGCTAATGGAGTCTTGTGTAGATATCAAGCTTACGGAACACCATTTTTAATGGGAATATTAGATGGTTATATGATACCAGATATACCAGAAAGCAACAACTGGATTTACTCTGCAGTAATGAAAGATTCTTTGTGGCAATGGAATCAAAATCATGGGTATATGACTTGGAATCTATATGCTTCTGCTGGCGGACATTTAACCGATAAAAAGATTATAAGTTCAGAAGTAGTGACCAATACACGTGGTGTTTTTAAAACCACTTTAGAAGAAATTAAGCAGCATGATGACATGAATTTCATCACAGGGATTAATCATTCAATTTTACACGGTTATAATTATTCGCCAAAATCAGCATCATTTCCAGGGTGGATTCGTTATGGAGCCTATTTTAGTGAGCAAAATACCTGGTGGATAGTTGGGTAGATTACAATGCAAGATTGTCTGCTGTCTTTCAAAATTCTCAAGCAGATAAATCGATTGCCATTATTGGGCCAACTGCTGATATTTGGGGAGACAAAGGTTTGGCAAGAGAACCTTTTCATATGGAACCAAAATATTTGCATAAAATCTGGGAACCTATCAGTCAATTAGGCTATTCTTGTGAATATATCAATCAGAATGTGTTAGTCAAAGCTGAGATTAAAAATGGTGAAATTGCTTTTGGAAAAATGCGTTACAAATTATTGGTTTTAGCCAGTTTAAAATCCATTCATCCAGAAACCGCTATTGCCATTCAGAAATTTGTGGCTTCAGGAGGTAAAGTTGTTGTGATTGATGAGCTTCCAAAAAAATCATTGCACTTTAAAGATTCAGATAAAAACGATACAAAGGTTAAAGAAATCATGGAGAATCTTTTGGCTAAAAACCCAAATGCATTTATCCAAGTTAATCAGCCAAAATCTTTAGAAAATATAATGACTTGGTCAAAACATTTTCTTGAGAAATCTGCAATTGCTCCAGATGTAGTGATAAGTAATCCTTCTAAAAAAGTGTATCAAATTCATCAATATACGAAAGAGAAAGAATTGTATTTTTTTACAAATGTTCATAAATTTGATACTGCAAAATTTAAGGCTGATTTTCCTGTAAAAGGGAAGTATCCATATGTCTGGAATCCAGAAACTGGAGAGAGAGAATCATTTTATTATACTAAAAATGCAAACGAGTTAGAAATTTCTTTAGATCCTTTGGAATCTTTATTGTTAGTTTTTGAAGATGAAAAACCCATAGAAAAGCCTTTAAATAAAATAACTAAGATTCAATCTTCAACAGAAATTACTGGTACTTGGAATGTTTCAGGAGCTAGAGTTGATGGAAAGACCTTTACTTGGCAAATGGAAAAATTGATTGATTTTAGTCAATCAGAAGACAAAGCACAAAGTTCTTTTGGAGGAGAAATTAGTTACACAATAACCCTAAATAATGATGGTGATTACAACCACTTAGATTTAGGAAATGTAAATGGAGGAATTACAGAATTGTATATAAATGATGTGAAAATTGGTAAGCGTTGGTATGGAAAAGCAATTTATGAAATTGAAAACCATCTAAAAAAAGGAGAAAATAAAATAGAAATTAAATACACTACAGTATTGGCCAATTATTGTAAATCACTCAACAATCCTTTAACGAATAGATGGACTAGAAATTACAAAGATATAGCGCCAACAGGATTAGAAGGTCCTGTAAAACTTTTAAGTTATTGATAGTCTTTATACAACAATAATAGTTTCAAGTATAATTTTAAAGTTTCAGATTGATAGAACCTTAATTAAAATTAACTTTTTTGAAGGACTGTGCAGGATACTGCTCTTAGAAAATAATAATATTTTTGAGTAACTATAAGTTAAATATTATAGAAATGTTGAAGAAATTACTTTGTTTTTGCTTTACCCTAATACTCACTTTATCTGTATTTTCTCAAGAGTATCCATTTAATTTTCCTACCAATATGGAAGCAACAATTAATATAACATCTTCGAAGACAGAATTGTTTAATAATCTATTACTGGGTACAAATACACATCATTTTTCAACTGCAAAAGAAAAAGACTTAATAAATAAATTAAAACCAATAACCATAAGATTTCCTCACGGTTTATGGGCAAATTGGTACGATTGGAGAAGAGATGTTACTAGACTTTTTGGAGAAGAATCTTTTCAATACGAACAAGGCGTAAATAAAACGATTAAAACAAAAAAACCTGATTTATTAGCCAATATAAAGATATTTGATACTAATAATATTAAAGTGGGTATTGATGGGCTTACAAGTTTAAATGCAACAAGAAAATCTCAAACAGGTAAAGGGTTTGATATGATGTGGACATTTAATATGAGTGCTGATGGTACCGACTTTAATAACGGAAGTCCAGAAACCATAGCAAGGTATAATGATTTGATTTCTAGAGGTTTTGAAGTGAAAGTTATAGAATTGGGTAATGAAAACTTTTATCCTGGTCAACGTAGTTCTATAATACCAAATTCCGAAGATTATATTGCTAGGGCAAAATCAATGTCTGCAGCTTTAAAAGATAAAGATCCTAATATAAGAGTTTCTGTACCTTTATTAAGAAGAGATAGTTGGGCAAACCCTAACTGGAATAAAGATTTAACGGAAGATCTAACTTATTTTGATGCAGTTACAGTGCATACTTACGTAGGTTCAGACCCCGATAATTCTAATAATAGCGATGAAGCTTATAGTACTGCACTTACAGCTAGAAAACATTTAGGAAATTCAATTTATAATTATGCCCATAAAGTGGCACGTAATAAACCAATCTGGTTAACAGAATGGGGCGTAAAATCGGGTGGTCCAAATGCAGTTTCTGTTTTAGGGATGGCAGATTGTTATATTTTTATGAGTCAAAATCAAGATATTTTTGAGCGCGCAAACTGGTTTAGTGTAAATGGGAAATTAAACTCTCATTACGTTTGGGAAACTTATATTTCTCCTAGTGGTAAAGAGCGCCCAAGAATTAAGTATCCTTTAGAGAAAACATTATTTGGTTCAGCTTATGAAATCATTCGTTTGGCTCTGGAAAATACCACATTAATAGACAGCGACGTAGAAGTATCAAATTTAGTAGATGGTGTAAAAGCTGTTAACGCAAGAGTTGTAACAAAAAATGGTAAGATCTCTGTTTTAGTTGTAAACCTTAGTAATCAATATGTGCCTTTCAATATAAATGTAGATGGAGAGGAATATACAGATGTATCAATTCACAAAGCGATTGCATTTAATAAAATAGATGAAGAAAGAACTATGGGTATTGATGTAGATCCGTTAACTTTAATTAATCAAGGAAGTGAAGGAATTACTTTGCCTAAACTTTCTATAAATATTATTGAATTAAGTAATGCTACATTATCCACTTCAGAGATAGTACAGGAAGAACTAATTAGTGTTTTTCCTAATCCGTCTAAAGGTGTGTTTACTATCAAAATAAATAGTAGAGAGAAGGCACAATACAGAATTTATTCAATGAACGGAGTGGAAGTTCAAAAAGGTAATTTTATATCAGAAAAACAAGTGTGTTTTGAGAATACACAAACAGGCATTTACATATTACAATTAGAGAGTGAACAAGGGATTTCTAATCATAAAATTATAGTAAAATAAGATAAAGTATATTAAATTTTAAAACCATAACCTGTAAAGTCAAACATAAATGATGTTAAAAAAACAAACGTTTTATTGCATAATTCTTTTAGCTATTCTTTTAGTTTCTTGCAAACAAGTTTCTACATCTAGTAGCTCAATAACTTTTGAGAAATTATTGGTAAACACCAAACAAAATCCATCAACAATAGAAAGTAAACAACCTTTATTTTCTTGGATTGTTGATGCAGAAGGTTTCAATAAATCGCAATCTGCATATCAAATTTTAGTAGCATCATCAAAAGAAAAATTAAATGAAACTGATGCAGATGTTTGGAATTCAAACAAGGTAGAAAGTAACAAATCTGCATTTGTAAAATACCAAGGCAAAGATTTAAAAGCGATGCAAACCTATTTCTGGAAAGTGAAGATTTGGGATGAAAATGGAGAAGCTACAAAATGGTCGGCAGTTCAAAAATTTGAAATGGGATTAATCTCTAAAAAAAACTGGGGAGATGCTAAATGGATTACTTTAAATAAAGACACCAGAACTTCTCCTTATCAATATAGAGATTACAAAACAGGTAGAATGAGAAATCAGCCAGCAAAAAAGGTAAACGGATTTGCGGCAAGTTATTTTAGAAACGAATTAGCAATTGATAAAAAAGTAGAAAATGCTCAAGTTTATATCTGTGGATTAGGATATTATGAGTTGTATTTAAATGGAGAAAAAGTAGGCGATCATGTATTAGACCCTGCACCTTCCAATTATGATAAACAAGCGTATTATGTAAATTATGATGTTACAGAAGCTATAAAGACAGGCAAAAATGCATTCGGAATTATTTTAGGAAATGGTTTTTATGCACAAAATATTTCATGGAAAAGAGATCCCGAATCTGAAAAAGATATGGCTTATGGCCCACCAACTGTAAAATGTTTGGTAAAATTAAAATATACAGATGGCTCCACAAAAGATTTTTATACGGATGAAAACTGGAAAGAGTCCACAGGACCCATTGTATTCAACAATATTTATGGAGGAGATACCTATGACGCACGTTACGAAATAGGAAAATGGAATACTGTTGGTTATGATGATACTTCTTGGGGGAATGCAAAAATTGCATCACCAAAATTGAGAAACATAAGTGCTAGTCAAATTCCGCCAATTAAAAAATTACAAGAATTATCACCTCAAAAAGTATTTAAAGGAAAAGATGGTGAATGGGTTGTAGATTTTGGCCAAAACATTGCAGGTTGGGTAAAACTAAATGTAAAAGGAAAAAAAGGACAATTAATTGATGTAATTACTACAGAAGCCTTATTAACAGACGGTTCAGACATTCACAAAGGTTCAACTGGTGGTGGAGCTAATGGAATGACACAGGTTTATAAATACATTTGTAAAGGAGAAGGTGTAGAATCTTGGGAACCTAAATTTAGTTACCATGGTTTTCGATATGCAAAAATTACAGGAATTTCTAGAAAACCAGATGCTGATATGATTAAAGCTGTTTTGGTAGCTACAGATATTCAAGAAACAGGAAATTTTACATCTTCTGATGAATTGCTAAATAAAATGCATAGCATTAGTAAATGGACAATTGTAGACAATGTACATGGTATTCCAGAAGATTGTCCACACAGAGAAAAATGTGGTTGGTTAGGTGATGCACATGCGTTTTGCGAATATGCGTTGTATAATTATGACATGTACGATTTCTATAAAAAATATATGGAAGACATCAAAACACAAATGAGGCCAACAATAGGACATAACAATCCAGAATTGAAGTTTCAAGTACCTACAATGATTGCTCCTGGTAAAAGAACATCAACTTATGCAAAAATAGATTGGGGAGTTGCAACCATGTATTTGCCTTGGTACAATTATAAGTTTTATGGTGATGATGAAATCGTAAAAGAGTATTACGAACCAATGAAAGGTTTAACCGATTTTTACCTCAATTTTAAAGGAGAAAACGGCATTATGCAAGATGGAATGGGAGATTGGTGTCCACCACTTTGGGATAGAAGAAAGAATCCAGGTGCTATGGAATGTGACCCAATTATTTCTGCAAATGCATATTTTTATGATGTTTTAGGCGTAATGGAAACTTTTGCAAAAATGAATAATGATGCTGCTTATGAAGCAAAAATGAAACAAGAAAAAGAAGCGTTAAAAACAGCATTCAATAAAGAGTTTTTAGTTAATATTCCAAATACAAAACACAAATGGTATCAAAGTCAGACTGCAACTGTACAAGCTTTACAATTTGGTATGGTTCCAGAAGAGGAAATAGAAACTGTTGTTAATGGATTAGCTTATAATATTGTAGAAGTTCGAGGAGGTCATCATAATACAGGTATTCATGGTAATAGATACATTTACACAGTTTTGTCTAAGTATGGTAAAGCAGATTTGGCCTATCAAATTTTAACTACACCAGATTTTCCTAGTCAGACTTATGTAATGAATTCAGGGTTTACCACATGGCCAGAACGTCAGTTTATTTGGGAAAAAATGGAAGGACCAAGCAACTCTTTAAATCACCCTATGCAAAGTGGTTTTGCTGCATATTTCTTTGAGTCTTTAGGAGGAATTAAATCTTCTATGGAAGCTCCAGGCTTTAAAATGTTTACGGTAAATCCAGAATTTCCTAGTCAAGTTATCAATACAACTGTTTCTGTGCCTTCACCTTATGGGGATATTAAAAATAGTTGGAGATCAGAAAGTGGTCTTTTAACAATGAATCTTGAAGTACCTTTTAATACAAAGGCTAAAATCATTTTAAACAAAAAAGAATTTGAAAGTTTAAAAATAAACGATGCTTCTTTTGATGATAAAGATGAAGTAGTTTTAGGTTCTGGAAAGTATAAAATTGAATATAAAAAATCATAAAAATAAATTCAATACACAACAGGATACTTTGTAATTAAAGTTCAATTAATTTTGTATTAATCATAAAAATAAAGTAGTGAAAAATAAAGTTTTACTTTTTATATTATCAGTCGTTACAATACAAATATTCTCGCAAACCGCTAGTTGTGATGGATCACTACCATTTGAAGAAAAAAATGGTGTTATAACTATAGAAATGGAATCTGGAATTATAAATGATGATAGGTGGAAAATTGCTACAGAAACTTTTGAAGGTGAAGAAGTAACGTATTTGCATTGGACAGGTGCTGAATCTTTTAGTAAACTTTCTGGTGCGCCAATTACTTATAAAATTAAAATAAATAATCCAGGAACATACAGGTTTGCTTGGAGAATGAGAGTTGGTAAAGGTACTAGTAAAGGAGAACACAATGATGCTTGGTTAAAAATAGATGGAGAAGATTTTTATGGAATTAAAAATGGTGCAAAAGTATATCCAAAACCTTATTGTAATTCAAGTAATGAATTAACTTGTGCAGCAGGAACTTCTACTCAGAATTTTATAAAAGCTTTTGGGAATCGTTTAGATTATGGTTTTGTAACCAATACAAACGATCATGTTGCACATAGAGTTTGGGTTGTTTTTGAAGCAAAAGAATATACTATTACAGTAGACGCAAGATCGTCTTATTTATTTATAGATAAAATGGTGTTAAAAAGAAGTACGGTTTCAGATAGTGTTGCTTTTAATTTATCAAATCCAGAATCTAAATGTTATGATGCTTCGTTATCTACAAACAATATTATTAAGCAAGAGGTTAGTATTTATCCAAACCCAACAAATGGGAAAATAGAAATTAAAAATCTACCAGAAAATTCAAAATTAATTATTACTGATATTTTAGGAGCTAGAGTTCGTCAGATAAATGTAAAATCAACATCACAAACTATTGATATTAGTAATTTAAAAAAAGGTGTATATTTTATCTCTAACAACGACAAAAAAAATCATTTTGTTAGAAAGATTATTAAAATTTAATTCTTCACAAATAATAATTCAGCATTGAAGAAAATAGTATTTTTTTTTGGACTATTATTTATAGTATGTTTTTCTAGTTGTAATTCAGAAAAAGATAAGTTAAATCTAAAGAAACCAAATGTACTTTTTATTTTGGTTGATGATTTAGGTTATCATGATTTAGGTATTACAGGTAGCACATTTTATGAAACTCCAAATATAGACAAACTAGTAGAACAATCTGTTTGGTTTAAAAAAGGATATGCTTCAAGTAGAGTTTGTAGCCCTTCAAGAGCAAGTATTTTAACAGGTAAATTTACAGCTCGTCATGGAATCACAGATTGGATTGGTGCCAAAGTTGGTAAAGATTGGAGAACAAGAAATAGACACGACAAATTACTACCTGCAGATTATGTAAGAGCTCTTCCAAAGCAAGATATAACCATTGCTGAAGCATTTAAAAATAAAGGATATGCTACTTTTTTTGCAGGTAAATGGCATTTAGGAGATAAAGGTTCGTATCCAGAAGACCATGGTTTTGATATTAACAAAGGAGGGTTTCATAGAGGTGGCCCTTCAGGTGGATTTTTTGCGCCTTTTAGAAATCCAAAATTAAAAGATAAGAAAGAAGGAGAGAATTTAACCTTACGTTTAGCTAATGAAACAGCAAGTTTTATAAAGCAAAATAAAGAGAAACCATTTTTTGCATATCTTTCTTTTTATGCTGTCCATTCGCCTATACAAACTACAGAAACCAAATGGAAAAAGTATAGAGATAAAGCAGATAGTTTGGGAGTTGCAAAATCTGGTTATAAAATAGAGCGTGTTTTACCAATTAGGCAAGTTCAAGATAATCCCATTTATGGTGGTTTAGTTGAAACGATGGATGATGCTGTGGGTATTGTTTTAAAAGCGTTAAAGGATAATGGTTTAGATAAAAATACCATTGTAATTTTTACCTCTGATAATGGTGGTGTGGCTTCTGGCGATAATTATTCTACCAGTAATTTACCTCTAAGAGGAGGTAAAGGGTATCAATGGGAAGGTGGTATTAGAGAACCTTTTTTTATAAAAGTACCTTGGTTGAAAACAAAAGAACTAGCATCAGATTTTCCTGTAATTCATACCGATTTTTATCCTACGTTATTAGATTTAGCAGGTGTTCCCTTACAACCAGAACAACATATAGATGGCATTAGTTTAAAACCTATTTTAGAAGGTAAACACATCAATTTAGAGAGACCATTATATTGGCATTATCCACATTATGGCAATCAAGGAGGAGAACCTTCTTCTATCATTCAACAAAATGGCTGGAAATTAATACATTATTGGGAAGATAATAGAGAGGAATTATTCAAATTACCCTCTACAGAAAAAGACGAATTAAACGTAATTACAAAACATCCAAAAATTGCTCAAAAATTAAGCAATCAACTAAGATCTTGGTTACATGAAGTTGGTGCAAAATATCCTAAAAAGGATATAGAATTTGATAGTATTAAACGTCAAAAAAGACTAATAAACATCAAAACTAAAAAGTTAGAGTCTTTAGAAAAAAACAGGTTAAAAGTATTATCTAAAGATTTTAAACCCAATGAGAATTGGTGGAAAAGTAAAATTACTAAAGACTAAAAAAATGAGACAAATAATTTACTTGGTAATATTTAATATTACCTTTTGTTTTTTTTCTTGCCAGAACCAAAAAAAAGATGATTTTACATCTATTTTTAATGGAAAAAACCAAGAAGGTTGGAGTGGAGATGAAACCTATTGGTCTGTAAAAGATGGTATTTTAATTGGAGAAGTTACTCCAGAAACCATTCTAAAAAGAAACTCTTTTATCATTTATGAAAAAGAACAACCTCAAAATTTTGAATTAAAATTAGAATACAGAATTTCAAAATCAGGCAATAGTGGAGTCAATTATAGGAGTGAAAAGATAAAAAATAAACCATTTGCTTTAAGAGGGTATCAGTCAGATATTGACGGGAAAAATAAATATACTGGTCAAAACTACGAAGAAAAAAAACGAACTACTTTAGCCTATATTGGCGAGAAAGTGATTATTGAAGCAATGCCAGATAGTATTCCACCAACCAATATCAGAAAAAATGTAAAAAGGAATTGTTGGCAAACAAGAACTATTGTGGCTACTTTAGGTGATAAAAAAACATTAAAAACATCTATAAAAAATGAGGATTGGAATACCATGCATATCATTGTAAATGGTAATCGTATGCAACATTTTGTTAACGGTGTTTTAATGAGTGATGTTACAGATTTAGATACCAAAAACAGAAGTAAAAAAGGCTTTATTGGTGTGCAAGTACATGTTGGCCCACCAATGAAAGTAGAGTACAAAAATATATTACTAAAAAAAATAAAATAGCAACTTACTTCTTTTTTTTCCTTTTTGGGCCTCTTTTAGGTTCAGGATTTAATTTTATAAAATCTAAAAGTATTTTTTTTACCACTTCAAGACCTCCAGCTTTTAAACCATTGTTAACGTTAGCACCAGTAATCCAATATAAAATCATACCAGCATCAGAACAATCCCATTTTCCTTTTTGAAATCGTACAACATTATCAACTTCTGCTAATTTTCCAATCGTCCATAGTAGTTGAATTCTAGAATCAGCGTGATTTTTAGCCCAATCCCAGTCTGAAATAGGTAATTTTAAATTTATATTTTGATCTGGAATTCGCACTTCCTCAATACCAAAATCTAAGATCTGTTGCCATGTATAAAAATCACCAGCATTATCATTTGCAGGATGATGCGTAATCACTTTTATAAATTTGTGTTTTTCTTTTGGTGTTTTTTGTAACGCCATTCCTATAATGTCAGGTTCACCCGCTTCAATTATCCATAAAGGGTTCTCTTTTGTAGAAGTATTTATTGCCCAACACAAATCGTTAATGGTTGCTTCTTTTTGCCAAACTGCATCAAAAAAAGTTAGGTGATTAAAAGCATCCCAACGTCTTGCTGTCATATCACAAGCAACTTGCATTAAATGATGACGTTCTTTTTCTGCTTTTTCAGAGATTCTATCATCTCTAACCAAATCGCAACTATGAGAATAATGTACCAATCTATCTTCTAAACCAGCAGCTTTAAGTAATGCAATAGTAATTGCTGTGCCTCCCAAATCATCTGGATCAGGTGAGTTTCCATCTGCAACTATGGCTATTCTTCCTTTTGGAGGGTTAATGGTTTGCGAAATACTTTGGTAAAAAGAAAATAATAGTAAAAATATAACGAGTACATTTTTTTTCATTTGATTATTTGTTTTGATATTCAAAAATAAAAATAAGACGATTTAACTAATTTGATACCCTGTGGTATCCTGCCAGAGAAAGTGTTTTTATAAACATTATCTTAACAATCGGTACAGTACAAGATACGTAAGTTTAAGTTAATATATATTTTGCAATAACTCACAATATCATAAATAAAGCGAATATGAAACAGTATATTTTTTTAATTTTAGTTATAATTCTTTTTGTCAGCAGTTGTAAACAAGAAAAAATAGCGCCTAAGAAACCTAATATATTGTGGTTGGTCACAGAAGATATGGGACATTACATCCCTTCTTTTGGAGATTCTACCATAGTTACTCCTCATTTAAGCAAATTAGCAAATGAAGGTGTAATTTATCCCAATTTATATTCTACATCTGGTGTTTGTGCCCCAAGTAGAGCTGCAATTGCAACTGGAATGTATCCATCTAGTATTGGTGCAAACCACATGCGTACTACTTCTTATAGTGAGGTAACTGGATTGCCTAAATATGGGGCAGTTCCTCCTCCAGAAGTAAAAATGATTAGTGAATTACTTCGAAAACAAGGGTATTATTGTACTAATAATTACAAAACAGATTATCAATTTAAACCTCCTGTTACTGCTTGGGATGAGAGTAGTCCTTATGCACATTGGAGAAATAGAGATAAAGACCAGCCATTTTTTGCTGTATTTAACTTTACTGAAACACATGAATCTGGTTTGTTTGAACCTTATGGATTTCGAGAAATTGAAACAAGACATTATCATGCTGGAGATAAATCGTACAATTGGAAAAACAAAGGAAAATCTCATGCTAAAAATAGAATGACAGAAGCAGAAACTCCTGTTCATATTCCAAAAGACACTAAATTTAAAGTGCCTCCATATTTACCAGATACTGATATTGTACAAAGAGATCTTTGGAAATTATACAACAATATTGCAGAAATGGACAGACAAGTTGGAGCGGTTTTAAAACAATTAGAAGAAGATGGGCTACTAGAAAATACTATAATTATGTTTTACGGTGATCATGGAGGGCCAATGCCTAGAGAAAAAAGACTGATTTATGATTCTGGTTTAAAAACCCCAATGATTGTACGTTTTCCAGGAAAAATACAAGCAGGAACAAAATTTAATCAATTGGTTAGTTTTGTAGATTTTGCACCAACATTACTTTCTCTAACGCATCAAAAACCGCCAGCATACATGCAAGGGCAAGCTTTTTTAGGAAAGTATCAATCAAAAAAACAACGAAATTATATACATGCAGCAGCAGATCGATTTGATGGTTTTACAGATGCAATTAGAGCTGTAAAAGACAAGCAATTTAAATATATTAGAAATTATAGGCCAGAGCAAGGATATTATTTGCCAATAACGTACCGCGAAAAAATTCCGACAATGCAAGAATTAATAAGGTTAAAAGATAAGGGTAAATTAAATGATGTTCAGATGCAATGGTTTAGAGATAAAAAGCCAAAAGAAGAATTATTCGATTGTATAAATGATCCTTTTGAACTGAATAACTTAGCAGAAAAGCCTAAGTATAAAGATAAATTAGCAGAATTAAGCAATGAAATGGATAGATGGCTTGCAGAAATTGGGGATGTACCTAACTTGCCAGAAAAAGAATTGGTAGCCAAACTTTGGGATGGAAAAAAAACAAAACCCAAAACAGCAAATCCAGTACCAGTTATAAAAAATGGTAAAATTGCAATTAGTTGCGATACAAAAGGAGCTTCTATAGGCTATAAAACAAACCCTAAAGCCAAGAGTTGGTCAGTTTATTCTGGGCCTTTTAAGATAAAATCTACAGAAATGCTAGTAGTTAAAGCACATAGAATTGGCTATGAGCCAAGTAAAGATGTAAAAGTTAAAATAACTATGTTAAAGTAGAATCAACTAAATTTTATCAATAAATAAAATATATATTCCTTTTTTTGATTTTTTCATAAAATATTAACTTTTTTCTGAATGTCCGTAATCACCCATAATTTTGTATATTTAAAAGAACGTAAAGTATATAGGAAATGAATCTTTTTACATTTAGTGCACATTTTGGAGATGAAGAAGCTTGTAGGCTTCATTTTAAACAAGAGCGTGATGAAATTGGAGTAAAATGCCGTAGATGTGGTCACGACCAGCATTATTGGATAAAGAGTGTATGGAGTTATGAGTGTAAATCATGTCGTAGTAGAACTTCACTACGTAGTGGTACAATTATGCAAGGTTCTAATTTGTCTTTTTTGATTTGGTATAGAGCTATGTTCTTGATGAGCGCAACAAAAAAAGGTTTTTCTGCAAAAGAGATGCAACGCCAGTTAGGTTTAAAGCGCTATGAGCCTGTATGGTCTTTAGTTCATAAACTGCGTAAAGCTATGGGCAAAAGAGATGCTCGTTATACTCTTGAAGGAATGATTGAATTTGATGAAGGTTATTTTACTGTTGAATCTAGTAAGGTAGAACAAAACAAAGCTAAAAGAGGTCGTGGTGCTGCTGGTAAAAGAAATGTTGCAGTAATGGCAGAAAGTACACCACTAGAAGATGTAGATAGTGGTAATAAAAGCAATCAAGTACGATATTTTAAAGCCAAAGTATTGAACACACATCTAGCAGATGAAATTAACGAAACTATACAGGAAGAACTAGATAATAAGACCATAGTCTTTTCAGATCAAAGCACATCTTATGTTAATATTGCCGATTTTATAGAATTACACGTCACTGAGAAGTCTACTAAAGAGTCTACCGAAGAAACTTTAAAATGGGTGCATATATTTATTAGTAATGCAAAACGTAATCTGATAGGGAACTACCATAAAATCAAAGGAAAGTACCTACAACTATATCTAGATGAGTTCGTTTATAAACTCAATAGACGCTATTTTGGAGACAGACTCTTTGAAAGAGTTGTTATTGCTAATATTACAGGTTATGAGTGATAACGGATATACAGTACTTTTTTTAATAAAAAAATATTTTTTAAACAATTAATACTGTAATAACCCGTTGTGCATTTTAAATAATGCTAATTTTAATATTATTAATATTCCTATCGAATATAAATTTATTGATGTACTGAACCGTTGTTAACGCTGTAATTTTTGATAATATTCTAGTTTTAAACCCTT
>Ga0209138_1001740_pt1 | contig 17944 bp, 15 predicted proteins | sample SaaInl3SG_22_DNA_FD_184645 | JGI IMG/M metagenome (GOLD analysis project Ga0209138, IMG submission 184645) | Marine microbial communities from expanding oxygen minimum zones in the Saanich Inlet - ESP_153SG_22_DNA (SPAdes) (version 2) | ecosystem: Environmental > Aquatic > Marine > Intertidal...
TTGATGAACAGGCCTTCATTCAGGTCGTGGAAAGCGCGGGCTACCACGCCCACCCGCATACCGACGGGGAGGTGAAGCCAGAGGGCCGATCCCCCTTGATGACTCGACTGATTGTCTCCGCGGTGGTGAGCTTGCCCCTGATGGTGCTGTCGATGATTCCTGCACTCCAGTTCATTGGCTGGCAATGGGTGGTCAGCGCACTGGCTCTACCTATTGCTACCTGGGGCGCTTGGCCGTTCCATCGAGCGGCTGCGGTCAATCTGCGCCACGGCGTCGTCACAATGGACACCCTGATTTCCCTGGGTGTTCTGGCAGCTGCCGGATGGTCTCTCTATGCATTATTTTTCGGCGGTGCGGGCCGACTGGGTATGACGATGAGCCTCACGCTTTTTGGGTCGCCCGACCAGGCCGGCCACGAGATCTATATGGAAGTGGCGGCCGCTGTCACCACCTTCATGTTGATGGGCCGCTATCTCGAGCACCGCGCAAAGCGCGATGCGGGAGCAGCGTTGAGGGCACTTTTGGAGTCCGGTGCGGTAGAGGCCACCGTGGTTCGCGATGGTGTTGAGAAAGTCGTGCCCATCGCTCTGGTGCGAGTGGGCGACATTTTGGTGGTGCGACCCGGTGAGCGAATCCCCACTGACGGACGCATCCAAGAGGGTAATGGCTCGATAGACACGTCGATGATGACGGGAGAGTCCGTTCCGCGCGAAGTCGTTCCCGGTGATGGCGTGTGGGGAGGAACCATCAACCTGCAGGGGCTTCTGCGCATGGAAGCCACGAGAGTGGGAGCAGACACGGAGCTTGCTCGGATGGCTTCTCTTGTCGAGTCAGCGCAGGCCGGTAAATCAGCAAGCCAACGATTGGCCGACCGCGTCTCTGCCGTCTTTGTGCCGATCGTCATTGTGATTTCTGTCCTCACGCTTATCGGCTGGTTGTTCTCGGGTGCGACGCCAGACTTTGCCTTCCAGGCGGCTGTTGCGACGCTAATCATCGCGTGCCCGTGTGCTTTGGGACTCGCAACCCCCACCGCTTTGTTAGTCGGAACGGGGCGTGGGGCACAGCTAGGACTGCTGATCCGCGGACCAGAAGTGTTGGAAACAAGTCGCAACCTCGACACGATTGTTCTCGATAAGACGGGCACCCTGACTACAGGGGTGATGCAGGTGAGTTCGCTGGCGCTTGCCCGAGGTGTCGAGGAATCCGCTCTCTGGGATGTGGCGCTCTCGTTGGAGTACGGATCAGAGCACCCCATTGGCCGCGCGATTGTTACTCACGCGAGAGCTCAGGGAGCAGACATTCAGACGGTCACAGATTTCACCGCGGTCGTCGGCCGTGGTGTCGAGGCAAGGCTTGCGGGTGATTCGGTGATGGCGGGGACGCTGGAGTGGCTCACCAGCCGCGATGTTGTGTGTGACGAGGATCTCCACGAGGCTGTTTCTACTCTGCGAGAAGCCGGGGCGAGCGTCATCGTCATTGCCCGCGAAGGCCTGGCATTGGGCGCGATTGCCTTGGCCGACACTGTTCGCGAGACCAGCGCCCAGGCCATCACGGACTTGAGAGCGCTCGGCCTTGAGCCGGTCATGGCCAGCGGTGATCACGATGTGGTTGCTCGCGCTGTAGCGAAGGCGGTCGGTATCACCCGCGTCTACAGCGCGATGACGCCCGAAGGAAAAGCAACCCTGATCACTGAGCTTCAGAGCCAAGGTAAGAACGTAGCGATGGTGGGCGATGGCATCAACGATGCACCGGGGCTTGCGAGCGCAAACCTGGGAATTGCGATGGGCAGCGGCAGCGACGCTGCCATGACCGCCGGAGACATCACGATCGTGAGAGGCGACGTCCTGGCGATCGCGGATGGGGTTCGTCTGGCAAAGCGAACACTGCGCACCATCCAAGCCAACTTGTTTTGGGCCTTTGCTTACAACGTGGCAGCGATTCCGCTGGCTGTTGCTGGCGTGCTGAACCCCCTGATCGCAGGTCTTGCAATGGCGCTATCGTCGGTCTTCGTGGTGACTAATTCGCTGAGGTTGAAGAGCTTCCGTCCCACCACGCAGCATAAGTAGACGCCACGAACTGCTCACGTTCTTTATCCCCTGCTGCATCGCCGAGCAGGCTGAGTTCTCGATCAAAAAATGCTTCCCGGCGCCCAGCCGCCCATTCACGCACAATGTCGTAGGGGTCTGAGGGACCGGTGGCTGTGCGCCGGTAGGTTCGCACGACTCCGCGAATACCGGTGATCAACAGGAGGACGCCCACCGCGCCGCTGGCAAAGATCCAAGCACCCGCGAGGGCAAACGGGGAGACGATAATCGAAAAGAGCCCGAGGGCCGCGAGAGAAAACCAGTTGCCCATTGCGCGGGTGGGGGCAGGAGCACGGTCTCGGAAGAACGTGTGCCACGCGGTGCCGTTTTCTTCCCACCAGGTCCAGCCGGCAGGAAAGCTCGGCGCCCCGGCATAGGGCTGCCAGTCTGCGGGTGGTTGAAGCCCTTGGTGCAAAATCACCCACTGCGCGGAGGGTGTTCGCCAACCCTCGGGCGGGAGGAATCGCAGCGGTGCGTCCTGGAGCTTTCGCTCGAGGGAGTTCATGACGGTGCTGGCCCGGGAGGCTTCACAAAAATGGCGGAGAGGGCGACCAGCGTAGGAAGCGCAGCAGCAAGAAGGCTCGCTGGCACGTAGGACCCGTTGAGGGTGTAGCCGAGGGCAAAGTAGAGAGGCCCGAGTGCCGTCGAGGCCAACGTCACAGACGTTGCAATGCCTCGAATACTGCCGATGTGACCACGGCCGTAGTACCGGACGAAGGCAGCTGCCTCCACGCCGCGAAGTGCGCCCATAGCTGTCCCCAACGCGAGACCAAAAAGGATCGACGAGATTCCCGGGCCCACCAACGGCAGCAGGAGAAGCGTGGTTGCCATGGTGATCATTGACGCAGCAACACCCCAGCGCGGGTCGATGCGGTCAATAATGGCGCCAAGTCCGAGGGTGGCCAGCAAAGCAGTCACCGTTTGAGGAATGAAGTTGGCTGCTGCTTCCAGCGGGGTCAGGCCCTGCTCACCCAGTATCGAGATCAGATGGAAAGACAGCCCAGTGCTCAGCATCCCGATGGTGAATCCCGCACCCGAAATGACCCAAAACATTCCCGTGCGCAACGCTTGAGACACGGTGTGGCCAGATTCAGGCACCACCACAATGTGGGTGCCGGTATCGGTGGTCAACTGTGGCGCATCTTTTGGCAGAGCGAGCGCGATGGGGATCACAATCAACGCGACCAGCGCCGATTCGATCCGCCACGCTGTGGCGATGTCTGTCCAGGCAATCAGGCGCTCCACGCCGACGGGGGCCAGGGAAATGCCGGCAGACCCGACCGCCCCGACAATCCCCAGTGCGAGACCGGGTCGGTGGGTAACTGCGCGGGCGATCAGGGTGGTGGCGGCCAGCGAGAGCGCCCCCTGGCCGGTCATCCGAAGACCGACGTAGGAGACGGTCAACCCCAAGATTTCGGTGATGAAGCTCGCACCGAGCAGCACGAGGGACAACAGAACACCAATCCACAAAATTGCGCGCTTGCTCCCATAGCGATCCATCAGACGACCCAGAAGCGGCATCGTCGCGGCACCGGCGAGCGTCGCGATCAGGTAGCTCAACGAGATTGCCGTGCGGTCGATCTCGAGTGACCCCAACAGTGGGTCGGTAAACGGCGACAGCCCTGCCGTTTGTCCAGGGAACGTCATCGCCGTGAGAACACCACCCGCGGAGACCATCAAAATCCACCACAGACGTGACCGTCGGGTCCTGTTCGGCGTTGCCGGCGCCTCCACGGGAAGAGAGATCGCCCCCGTCACCGGGAGCGGTATTTCTTGGGTGGGGTGCTGCTCTTTCATCGGTGACCACCGGGAACACCGAGAGCTTCGTGAAGTTGCCGGGGGGTATCAACTACGCGGTGAGCCTTGTCCCATTCTTCGGGGAACCCGTAGCCCCACCGCACAAGCACTGTGTTGATGCCGTGGTGAGCGGCACCCTCGATGTCGTGGATGCGATCGCCGACCATGATCACGTTGTCTGTGGGGAGGCCTTTGCGGCGCAGGCCAGTCAAAGCATCTTCGATAACTTCATGTTTCTTCCCGCGACTTTCATCATCCGCCGCGCAGCAAATGACGTCAAAGTATCGAGAGAGCAAAAAGTGTCGAAGCATGATGGTGGCGGAGCGGGTGGGTTTTGATGTGGCGACGGCCAGGTGGGCACCCGCGTTCTTGGCATGGAGCAGAAACTCTCCCATGCCATCGAAAACGCGGGAGTCAAAGACCCCTGCGTCGATGTAGTGCGAGCGAAAAATGTCGATGGCTCGTTGCGTGGTTGCTTCATCAAATCCAGCTTGGGTGCGAAACGACTCGGGAAGCGGGGGACCGACCCACCCGCGAAGCTCTTCGATGCTGGGGACCTTCTCGCCCATTTCCTTCAGTGTCAGCGCGAGAGTGGAGACAACCCCGGGTGCAGAATCGACCATCGTGCCATCAAGATCAAGGAGGATTGTCGAGTATTTGAGCACTGGGAAAGTTTAGGGGAGCACCTCTAAAAAAGACGCTCGGATGAGTCGTCGAGACCCCTCATGTTGTCGTAGTCCAACACCACACACTCGATTCCGCGATCCTCCGCGAGGGTCCGGGCCTGCGGCTTGATTTCCTGGGCGGCATAAATACCTCGCACGGGAGCGAGGTGGGGATCACGATTCATGAGTTCGAGGTAGCGGGTGAGCTGCTCCACCCCGTCGATATCGCCTCGCCGTTTGATTTCCACCGCCAACGAGCCCCCCTTCGCGTCGGTGGCGAGAATGTCGACCGGACCTATGGCCGTCATGTATTCGCGTTTGACGAGAGCTGTTCCCTCACCGAGGAGTTCGATGTGTTCGGCGAGAAGTTTTTGCAGGTCGGCTTCCACACCATCCTTAATGAGGCCCGGGTCGACGCCCAGCTCCCGAGTGAGGTCCTCGTGGATTTCGTGAATGTTGACGACCAAAATGTCGGAGGTCTTGTGGTGAACGACCTTCCACATTTCGGTGACTCCGGCGTCGGCAACATCGCTATCGGGGGTGAGAACCTCCAGTGAACACGGCGGCGGCATCCAATTCAGGGGTTTGTAGCTACCACCGTCTGAGTGAACAAGCACACTGCCGTCGCTTTTGAGCATGATCACTCGCGTGGCTAAGGGCAAGTGAGCACTGAGGCGTCCGGCGTAGTCGACCGAGCAGGTGGCAATGACGAGGCGCATACGGAGAGAGCCTAGGGGGAGGGGGCTTTTGCGGGGGAGGCCGCTGGCGAAGCAAAGAAGGAAAGGAGGATGAGAACTACGACAGCCCACAGAGCTGTGAGCAGTCCAACGCTCTCGCCGATGCCACCAATGAGAGGCGGGCCAATGAGGAAAGCGCTGTAGGCAAGGGTGGCGACTGCACTCACTCGAGCTGCGCTTCCGCGCGCGTCATCTGCGGCGGCTGACATCGCCACCGGGAACCCGAGCGAACTGCCGATTCCCCACAGAAGCGCCCCCAAACCACTCACCACAGGCTGGGCAACCACGATGACCAGCGCCAAACCGATGATGGCCAGGCCAGCTGAGGCCTGCAATACGGGTACTCGGCCGAAGCGGTCAAGAACCCAGACTCCGCCGATTCGTCCGGCCATCATTCCGGCGGTGAAGAAGCCAAACCACAGGGCTCCCGTGGCGTTACTGGCGTCTCGGCCATCCACAATGGCCAGTGCCAACCAGTCGTTCGCGGAGCCTTCGGCAAAAGCCATTCCCAGTGCGATGAGCCCGATGGCGACGGTACGCGGCTCGCGCCACACGCCGAGCCGCTCGCCGAGCGTCATCGGTTCTTCCGACGTGCTTTCGGTTCTCTCCGCGTCCCCAAGAAGGAAGCGTGGCAATGTCAACAGGGTGGCGCCGGCGACGATAGCAATCACGAGAGCGTGGGGCGCCAGTCCGATGCCAAGAAAACTCACGAAGGCGGCAAGACCAGCTCCGGACACGGTGCCAAGCGACCATAAAGCGTGGAACCAGGGCATGATCGTGCGCCCGATGGCGCGCTCCACCTGGGCCCCCTCGACGTTCATCGCCACATCGGCAATACCGTTTCCCGCGCCGGCGGCAACAATGGAAACAGCCGTGAGGGCGTAGCTGGCCAGCAATTCGCTGCTGAGTCCGATGCCCGCAAGCCCGAGAAGCCCGAGCAGACCAAAAACGACAATGGTGTTTCGCTGGCCGATCCACGCCACGACGTGGCTGGAGAAAACCAGACCGCTCACGGCGCCGAGAGCTCCGGTGAAAAGCAGAGTGGCGACTTCCCCCGTGCTGAGGCCTAAACCATCCCGAATCGCGGGAACACGGGCAAGCCAGGTAGAGAAACCGAGCCCGTTAATGAGGAACACAACGAAAACGGCATTGCGCCACGTCTGCGTGTTATGCGGGCGTTTTTCCAACGACTAACCAGGCCTCTCCTCGGTACCGCATCCCCAGGGTCAACGCCCTCGCCCCAATGTAGCCGATTCCAAAGGCAGCCTCGAGAGCAAGGAGGCCACCCAGGTTGACCCCGTCGCGGTCAAACGCAACGAGCGGTGCGAGCCACAGCAGTGGCGCATACATCGCGACATTGAGAAGGCCCGTGATGGCTAAGTATTTCCCGTCACCGGCACCAATGAGGACACCATCCAAAACAAAAACAAAAGCGGACAAGGGAAGCGTGAGCCCCAACAGCACAATGACAGGCCAGAGCGTTGACCGCAGAGAATCGTCGGACGTCATTATTAGGGGAATCAGAGGCGAGAGCAGTCCGGTCAGGGCCGCAAGGGCTCCACCGGCAAGGAACCCCCATCGGATGAGGCGGTGGGTGACTAACCGGACAGCCGCCTGATTCCCCGCACCCAGGTCGTGACCAATCAGAGCTTGGCCTGCGATGGCTAGGGCGTCGAGGGCTAAAGCCAACAAGGAAAACAGCGTGAACACGATGTGCCACGCTGCAAGCTCTTTCGTTCCCATGGCGGTGGCCACGAGAACAGTGGCGACCAGTGCAATTCGTAAGCTCAGTGTGCGCAGCAGTAGCCAGGATCCTGACCGGGCAGCCTCAACGAGGCCCAGGCGGCCGGGGAGCAGTCGCGCCCTGTGCGTCCGGGCTTGGGTCAGGATCAGGAGAGTGAACACCGCGGCCATTCCCCATTGGGCAATCACCGTCCCCCAGGCGGACCCTTCGAGTCCGAGGCCCAGGCCGTAAATCAGTAACGCGTTCAGGCCGGCGTTAGCGCCAAACCCAGCAACGGCGACCACGAGCGGCGTTTTCGTGTCCTGGAGTCCTCGCAACACCCCCGTGGCAGCGAGCACGATCAGCATGCCGGGCAGGCCCCACCAGGAGATGCTGACGTAGGCAGCGGCTCCAGTGCTGACGGTGCTGGTTGCCGGGAAAAAGCCAATCAGCACGGGGGTCAGCAGGTAGCCGGCTACCCCGATAAAGACACCCAACCCGGCAGCCAGCCAGACTCCATCGATTCCGGCAGAGAGGGCTCCCGTTCGATCGCCGGAGCCCAGGCGCCTCGCAACTAGCGGGGTGGTGGCGTAGGCAAGAAAAATCAAAAGACCGACCAGCGTGGTGATGATGGTGCTCGCTACACCCAGTGAAGCCAGCGCGTCGGCACCGAGATGACCCACCATGGCGGTGTCTGTGAGCAGGAACAGCGGTTCCGCGACCAACGCTCCCAGTGCGGGAACCGCGAGGTGGAAAATTCGCCGGTCCAGACTGTCCATTCGCACGAAGCACACGCTACAACCAGGAACAGCTAGGGCGGCGAGATTAGGGTTGGTGGATGCAGAGCGGAATTGAAATCGCCGAACGGAACGACCTCCTTCACCCCGGGGATGACCTGTATCTCCACATGAATGGGCGGTGGTTGGAGTCGTCCACCATTCCCGACGATAAAGCCCGTTACGGGGCTTTCACCCTGTTGGCGGAGGAAGCGGAAAAGGCTGTTCGGGAGATTATCGAGGCCGCCGATTCGGCACAGCCAGGATCGGTGGAGGCGAAGGTCCGAGACCTTTACGCAAGCTTTATGGACGAGGAACGCATTGAAGCAGTGGGCGTGGCCCCGCTCGTGAGGGTTCTTGAGACGATCTCCGAGACCGCTCAGCATGGCCGGCAGGCCCTAGCGGTTTTGCTCGGTTCTCTCGAGCGACAAGGAGTCGACGGGTTTCTTCAACTGTTTATCGATAACGATCCGGGCAATCCCGAGCGCTACATCGTGTTTATTGAGCAGGGTGGGATTTCCCTGCCGGACGAGGCCTATTACCGGGAACCAGAGCACGCAGCGTTGAGGGAAGCCTTCGTTGCTCATCTCGAGCGCGTCTTTGGTTTGGTGGGGCTTGATGAGGTAGCCGATCGAGCGGCACGCGTGATGAGGGTGGAAACTCGAATCGCCGGTCAGCATTGGGATAACGTGCGATGTCGGGATGCCGAGGCCACCTATAACGTGTGGAGCTCTGGGACCTTGACGTCATCCCTGGCATCTTTCCCGTTGGAGGAATGGCGAGATGCGGCGGGAATCACGGCGCCAGTGTTCGACGAAGTTGTGGTTCGCCAACCAGACTTTGTGGAGTCCATGGACGCGGTGTGGTCAGAACTTGGTGTCGATGAGCTGCGCGATTGGATGCTGTGGAATGCGATTTCCACGTTCTCCCCCTACTTGCACGAAGAACTGGTGCAGGCACACTTTGATTTTTTCGGCACGACACTCTCGGGAACCCCGACCATGCGCAAACGATGGAAACGCGGTGTTTCCTTTGTCGAATCGGTCATGGGGGAAGCTGTCGGCGAGCTTTATGTCCAGAAGCACTTTCCCCCGGAGTCGAAAGCACAGATGGACGAACTGGTGCGCATGCTGCTCGAGGCTTACCGGGCGAGCATCACCGAACTGTCCTGGATGGGAGAAGAGACAAAGAAGAAGGCCCTGGAAAAGCTCGACACCTTTGTTCCCAAAATTGGCTACCCCGATGAGTGGCGAGATTACAGCGGGCTGGACATTGACCCCGGGGACCTTTTAGCGAATGTTCAAGCAGGGAACGAGTTTGAATTCGCCCGGGAGCTCGCAAAAATCGGTGCGCCGCTGAATCGCAATGAGTGGTTCATGACGCCTCAGACCGTCAACGCGTATTACAACCCTGGCTTCAACGAGATTGTCTTTCCGGCAGCAATCCTGCAATACCCGTTCTTCGACCCGGACCGCGATGCCGCGGCCAATTATGGTGCCATTGGAGCGGTCATCGGGCACGAAATTGGCCATGGTTTTGATGACCAGGGATCGCGTTTCGACGGCACCGGCCGGCTTCATAACTGGTGGACCGAAGAAGACCGCCAGGCTTTTGAGCTTCGCACGAAGGATTTGATTACGCAGTTCAATGAACTGTCCCCCCAGGGGTTGCCCGACCATCGAGTCAACGGCGAGCTGACCATTGGTGAGAACATCGGGGACCTCGGCGGCTTGGCTATCGCCTGGAAGGCGTACCTCATGTCCCTTGAGGGCGCTGAGCCCCCGGAGGTCGACGGGATGTCGGCCGGCCAGAGGTTCTTTCTCTCTTGGGCCCAGTCGTGGAAGCTCGCGGTGCGCGAAGAAGAAGCGATTCGGCTTCTGGCCATTGACCCACATTCACCCCCGGAGTTCCGCTGTAATCAGATCGCTCGAAACCTCGATGTCTTTTATGAAGCTTTCGGGGTGACGCAAGACCACCAACTGTGGTTGGCGCCCGAGAAGCGAGTCTCGATCTGGTAAAACCAGGAAAACCGCGCTACTCTGAGGGCATAGGGTTTACATTCCAAAATTGGAATACATATCGGAGGACGCCATGAGAAGCAAAATTTTGTTCGTGTTTGGGCTGGTGTTGGGGTACGTGCTGGGTACTCGGGCGGGCCGCGAGCGTTACGAGCAGATTCGCGCGGGTGCGGAGAAGGTCTGGCAAGACCCGCGAGTTCAGCGCCAGGTTCACACCGTGGAAGAGTTTGTGAAGGATAAGGCTCCCGACGTCACCGAGAAAGCGACACAGGCGGCTAAGACTGTTGCCTCGAAGGTTCGTGAAGCGCGGGCTCCCAAGCCTGACGCCTCCTAGGCTTTCTCCATGGCTTCATCCTCCGCTCGTCAATCGGCGAAAAAGAAACCTTTCTTGTCGCTGCTTACCGACGTTCCGCACCTCGTCGTTCAGTTGGTGCGCGCCGAGATCGAACTGCTCAAAGCGGAACTTGCGGCGAAGCTCAAAGCAGCGGGAATAGGAATTGGGCTTTTTGCCATCAGCGTTTCGCTGGTTATCTTCGCCCTCCTCCTCCTGGTTTTTGCGGCGGTTTTTGCCCTGGCGTTGTTGGTGCCGCTGTGGGCGGCAGCGTTGATCAGCGCCGGAGCGGTCTTGGTCCTCGCGGTGGTGGTCGCAGGGGTAGGAGCCGCCGTGATTTCGCGCGCCAAGAGCCCAAAGCCCAATGAGACTATTGAGAGCATCCGAGCAGACATCAGTGTCCTCCGAGGGGAGAAGTGATGTCGCGCCGCGAGGTTCGGGATTTCGTTACCGTGACGCGAGATGACCTGGGCGCAACCTTGGATGAGATCGAACACCGCGTCAGCCCGAAAGAGTTGAGCAAGCAGGCCATCCATTGGGTGTCTACTTCGTACGACCGTAATCCCGGGAGATGGCTACTGGGCATCGCCCTGGGAGCGGTGGCGTCGGTTGCCGCCATTTTGTGGGCGGTTACCAGCGACGACTAGGCGTTGACGTCGACCACCACGCGACCGCGTGTTGCGCCAGCAATTACGGTGGGTGCAATCTCTCGAGCCTCGGCCAGAGGAATCATGTTCGTCACGGAGTCCCACGGGAAGCCATTAGCGTGCGTCGCCCACAGGTCCCAAGCTTCCGCTCGAGCGACCGACGGTTGGGTAACGGAGTTCACGCCGAGAAGGCTGACCCCGCGCAGAATGAAGGGCATCACCGTGGTGGGAAGGTCGGATCCCCCGGCAAGACCCGCGGCCACGGCGACGCCGTCGGCCGCGAGCAGTGACAAGACCGTCGCGAGCAACGTCCCGCCGGCCTGATCGAGCACCCCGGCGAACTGTTCCTTCGCCAGGGGTTTACCGGCGAGTGTCAATATTTCTTGACGCGACACAACGGAGTGCGCACCGAGGCTTCGCAAGTAGTCCGCTTCATCTGTTCGTCCCGTAATGGCGGTCACCGTGAAGCCTGCTTGGGCGAGAAGGTACACGGCACAAGAGCCGACCGCGCCTGCGGCGCCGGTGACGGCTATCGGCAGATCGCCGGCCCCTGGGGTGACGCCGGCACCCTGGAGTTTCGCCACGGCGAGTGCCGCCGTGAAGCCTGCTGTTCCGAGCGTCGCTGCCTGGACGGCGCTCAACCCTGGAGGGAGTGCGATGAGGTGTTGGGAGTCTGCGCGCAGGCTAGTGGCGAGCCCGCCGTGGCGTTGCTCACCGTATCCCCACCCGGTCAGAATCACAGAATCTCCCGTTGAAAAGAGCCCGTCTGTGCAGGAGGTAACCGTCCCGACGGCATCGATTCCGGGAATGAGCGGGCTTGTTCTGACGACACGCGGGGAGCCTTGAAGAGCGAGCGCGTCTTTGTAGTTGACCGCCGAATACTCGACCGCGATGTCTACTGTGCCCTCACCGAGTTCCGAGGGCGAAATGTCCGAGCGCAGCGCCACCGACAGCGGTTGTGAGCCGGCCCCGGAAATCCACCACCCGGATGTGTGATTAGCCAAAGAGCATCGCTGCCGCTTCGTAACGGTCTTCGGGCACAGTTTTCAAGTCACCGAGGGCGTCGAGAAAGTCGACGCGAACAATTTCGGTGCCCCGCAGCGCCACCATGTGACCCCATTCGTGGTCGTTAACGAGATTGATCACGCTCATGCCAAACCGCGTGGCGAGCACCCGGTCGAAGGCACTGGGGGTTCCGCCGCGCTGAATGTGACCCAAGGTCGTTGCCCGGGTTTCGATTCCGGTGGCCTCTTCGATCATGGGAGCAAGCATCTCTCCAATACCGCCAAGGCGGGGGCGGCCAAAAGCGTCGAGTCCTCGTTCGGAGTGCGCGTCATCCATGGTGTCCAGGGCGAAACCTTCTGCGACGACGACGAGAGGCGCCCGCCCACGGTCAGAGGCCGATTGCACCCATCGCACAATTTCATCCATCGTTGTTTTTCTTTCGGGAATCAAAATGGCGTGGGCACCTGCGGCCATCCCCGAGTGGAGCGCGATCCACCCCACGTGGCGCCCCATGACCTCGGCGACCATGCAGCGAGAGTGTGAATCACCGGTCGTGCGCAGGCGGTCCATCGCCTCGGTCGCAATACTGATGGCGGTGTCAAAACCGAAGGTGAAATCCGTGCCGTTCAGGTCGTTATCGACAGTCTTCGGGACGCCGACAATCGGGACACCCCTATCCGATAGCTCTTTCGCGGCAGCCAAGCTTCCCTCACCACCGATGGCGATGATGGCATCGATGTTGTGTTCAGCGAGAACCTCGTTGACCCGCTCGACGCCACCGTGCTCAAAAGGGTTGGTGCGAGAGGTGCCAAGAATCGTGCCCCCCTTTTGCGAAATCCCCTTCACTTCGTGGCGGGTCAGGGGCATGATGTTTGGCTCGCATAGGCCTTTATAGCCCCCGATAAACCCCACAAATTCGTGCCCGTGGACGCGGGTCCCCTTCAGAACTGCAGCTCGGATAACAGCGTTGAGCCCGGGGGCGTCGCCGCCGCTCGTGAGAATGCCGATTTTCATGTTTCTATTCTGGCGGGTTTGCGGGCCCCTTCAGCACATCTAGCTTGTTCATAGATTTTCCCAAGGCGGGCCATAGCCTGCAGACTTATTCTGGAGACACATATTGAGCCACTCATAAGGAGACCATCATGGCTAAAGAAACCGCTCCGGTTGCCGCCGTTGACCACGCTGCCGCCGCTGACCCGGCGACCCCTCCCGGGCCCTACGACGATTACCCCGGAAAGACACTGGGCATCGTGGCACTTGTGCTGGCCTTTTTCACTCAAATCCCCGCACTAATCCTTGGAATCATCGGATGGGTGTGGTCGAAGAACGCAGGGGTTTCTAACGTGCCCGCAAAAGTTGCGGTGGCCGTGAGCTCTGCCTTTATTTTGCTCGGCATCTTGGCGCTGGTGGGCTGGGTCATTCTGGTTGCTTCCGCCTTTGACGGAATTGGGGATCTGGGCGGCTTTGGTCAGATGGGTCCTCGGTTCCTGGATAGCTAAAAAACCCACCCCGGCTCCCTGAGAACCGCTGGTATTTAGCGGCGTATTCCGGGAGTTGGGGCGGAGATGCATTCCCAGTGAGGTTGGGCGTACGCTAGCCCCCATGCCCTCTCTGACGACGACACCAGCGAACGAAAAGACGAAGCCCACCGGGGTTGCCGGCGCTCAAAAACTTGCCGACGAGTCGGTGGCCTTAGTTCGCACGTGGCTCGATCGCGCCCAAGCCCTCCACCGCCGGCCTGACGCCTCATCCGAGAGGCTGGCCGGCGTGCTCAAAGACCCGAAAGGGCCGGCGTTTGCGCTGGGATTTGTTGACCGCGTAGCGCGACCAGAAGACCTGCGCGTTGCCGGGAGAAACTTTCGGGAGCTTTCCCGCGATGTTCCGGGCTTTTTGCCGGGCATTCTGACCTTTCTCATCAAGGTGGGCGGTTTCTTTGCGCCAATTTTCCCCACGATTGTTGTCCCCATTGCCCGCTGGGCGCTCAAAACTCTGATTGGCCACCTGATCATCGACGCCAGTGACGCGAGTTTGACGCGGTCGTTGAAGCGTCTCACCCGAAAAGGCGACCGACTCAACATCAACCTTCTCGGTGAGGCCGTGCTCGGCGACGCTGAAGCGGATCGGCGCCTTGCCGGGGTGTCAACACTGATTGCCCGGCCAGATGTCGACTACGTCTCGGTCAAAGTCTCTTCTGTCTCCAGCCAACTCTCGATGTGGGCCTTCGATGAAACCGTGCACCGCGTGGTGGAGCGGTTGGTTCCCCTGTACCAGCAGGCCGCTGCCACCACGCCGCCGACTTTCATCAACCTCGACATGGAGGAATTCAAAGACCTCGACATGACCCTCGAGGTGTTTGAAGGCGTTTACTCCCACCCGTCACTCGCGCAGTACACGGGGGGAATTGTCCTTCAGGCGTACCTGCCCGAGGCGCTCGCCGCTATGAAGCGAATTCAAGCCTTTGCCGCAGACCGCCTCAAACGAGGTGGCGCTCCCGTGAAGGTGCGCGTGGTGAAAGGCGCCAACTTACAGATGGAACAGGTGGATGCGGCCATTCATGACTGGCCTCTGGCCGTTCTGCCGTCCAAACAAGAAAGCGACACAAATTACAAGCGGGTGTTGGAATACTCCCTCACCCCGACGCGAACCAATGCGGTCCGCATTGGTGTAGCTGGGCATAACCTCTTCGACGTCGCTTTTGCCCACCTGCTCGCTGATCGCCGGGGCGTAGGGGCGGGTGTTGATTTTGAAATGCTGATCGGGATGGCCCCCAACCAGGCGGATGCGGTGCGAGAAACCGTGGGCAAGCTCCTGCTCTACACGCCTGTGGTGCACCCCAAAGAGTTTGATGCTGCGGTGGGGTATTTGGTCCGCCGACTCGACGAGAACGCCAGCCCAGAGAATTTCATGTCCGCGGTGTTTGACCTCTCGGATAACGCCGACCTCTTTGCTCGTGAAGAGAAACGGTTCAGAGACTCACTGTCGAGCCTCACCGCGAAAACGCCGCGCTACCAACGGACCCAGAATCAATCGGAATATCAGGCCTCGGGCATCAAGCCCGGAGACCCGTTCCACAACGAACCAGACACTGACCCATCACTGGCCGCCAACCGGGCGTGGGCGGAGAGCATCCGAAAACTGGCCGCCAGCGCGAAAGGTCAAAAACTGGGTGTTCAGTCACTCGCAGCAGGAGAAATCCCTGAGAGCCTCGGACCCATTAAGGGTGGAATAGCCGTCGACGACCTGGTAACTAAGGGCCGACAAGCGGGAGCAGCCTGGGGTAAGAAGTCCGCCCGCGAACGCGCAGCAATTTTGTTGGCGGCCGCGGAGGAGCTGAACAAGAGTCGCGGCGATCTACTCGCGGTGATGATGCAAGAAGCGGGAAAAACCCTTCTTGAGGGGGACCCCGAGGTCAGCGAGGCGGTCGACTTTGCTCGCTACTACGCCAGTTTGGCGCTGGAGCTCGACGAGGTCGATGGCGCTCGGTTCCAGCCCGAAAAGTTCACACTGGTGACTCCCCCCTGGAATTTCCCCGTTGCCATCCCCGCTGGTTCGGTCCTGTCAGCGCTTGCCGCCGGCAGCGCTGTCGCCATTAAGCCAGCGCCTCAAGTCCGGCGCTGTGGCGCCGTGATGGTCGAAGCCTTGTGGGCCGCTGGTGTCCCTAAGGATGTTTTGCAGCTGATTGACATGGAGGAAGGCCAGATCGGTCGTGGCCTGATTTCTCACCCGGGTGTGGACCGTCTGATTCTCACCGGCGCGTTCGAAACAGCGAAATTGTTCCGCTCGTGGCGAGCCGACCTTCCGCTTCTTGCCGAAACCAGTGGCAAGAACTCCTTGATTGTCACGCCCAGCGCTGACTTTGATTTGGCCGTAGCCGACTTGGTGAAAAGTGCCTTCGGGCACGCTGGCCAGAAATGTTCTGCTGCCAGTGTGGTGATTCTGGTGGGCTCCGTCGCCAAGTCTGAGCGTTTCCGGCGCCAGCTGGTGGATGCCGTGACAACGTTGCGCGTGGGGTATCCAGACGATCCGGAATCGGTGATGGGCCCTGTGATCGAGCCTCCCGGGGGAAAACTTCGGTCAGGCCTGACGAATCTGGGCCCTGGGGAGTCGTGGGTTGTTGAACCGGAACAACGCGATGAGTCCGGCCGCTTGTGGTCTCCGGGCATTCGAGAAGGCGTTGTTTCTGGCAGCGAATTCCACCAAACGGAGTACTTCGGGCCAGTGCTCGGCATTATGTCGGCCCGCACACTCAAAGAGGCCATTGCTCTGCAAAACGGCAGTGATTACGGCCTCACCGCGGGCATCCACTCGTTGGATCCGGAAGAGGTTCGGTTCTGGCTCGATCGTGTTCAGGCGGGAAACTGTTACGTGAACCGCGGGATCACCGGTGCGATTGTTCGCCGTCAACCCTTTGGCGGCTGGAAGAAATCCAGCGTAGGAGCTGGTGCGAAAGCGGGCGGCCCCAACTACCTGTTCGGGTTGGGTTCCTGGCGTTCGAAGCCGGCCGTGGCCTCTGTTCCTGTGACGGCAATTGACCCCTATCTGGCGTCTGTGGCGGAGCTCGTGACGGAAGAATCGGACACCGGAATTTCCTTGAGCCGCGCTTTGGCCAGCGATCACGTGGCGTGGAGGGACGAATACGCCGCTTCGAAGGATCCCAGCGGGGTCGGTGTCGAGCGCAACGTGTTTCGCTATCACGCGGGCGAGGTCACGCTTCGCCTGTCGGGATTTTCTCCGCTGTCCGATGTGGTGCGGGTCATCCTCGCGGGCTTGCGGGCAGGGGCCACGTTCAACATTTCTTCCGCCGAGGATCTCCCGGACGACCTGATGACGCTTTTGCGCAATGCCCCCGCACACCTGGGTACGCTCGGACACTACGTTGTGGAGCCAGAGCGGGCTTTCGCCAGCCGGGTAGCCGGAGACCTGCCCGAGCGAGTTCGGCTGCTGGGTGGACGGACGGACGGGCTGGCCGTTGCTCTGGACGGGGCGCCCGAGGTAGCGATCTATGGAGACGAGGTCACCGAGAGCGGAAGAGTGGAGATTTTGCCCTTCGTGAAAGAGCAAGCAGTCTCGTTGACCGCGCACCGTTTTGGAGCACCAGACGCTCGTATGGAGAGCATCGCAATTTAGCCAGCGACAGTGTGGACCAAGCGCGAGAGCACAATCGAGCTTTTTGAGTGGTTCACGTTCGGGGCGGAGCGCACACGCTCGATTGCTCGCTCCAAGGACGCAATGTCTTTGGCGCGCATTTGGACAATCGCATCGGCGTCACCGCTGACAGTTCCCGCCCCCACCACCTCCGGAATGTGAGAAAGGATTCGCTCTAGCTCCGGGGGAGACACCGTCCCCTGACAGAAAAGTTCAATGTACGCCTCGACGGCCATTCCCTCCACGGCGGGGTCAACAACGATGGTGAAAGACCGGATGATTCCTTGCGCGACAAGTTTGTCAACGCGGCGTTTCACCGCAGAGGGTGAGAGTCCCACCAGCGCGCCAATATCGGCGTAGTTGGCACGAGAATTGTGGCGTAGCTCCGCAATGATCCGTGAGTCAACAGCATCCATGAAGTCAGTCTACGCTGGTTTGGTGCGTAGGAGTGTAATATTTCGCAAAATACAGGCGTAGGAAAAAGAAATATGAGCGTTATCTGCGTGAGATGATGTCTGTATGACAAACGCGTTGATTGATTCCTCCTCGTCGGCAACGACTCAGCCGAAGCAAACACCGACCATCCTGATGTGTCGCCCGGAGTACTTCACCGTGAGCTATCGGATCAACCCGTGGATGCACCCGGAAGATCCCACCGATACTTCCCTGGCACTCAAGCAGTGGACGGTGCTGTACGAGACCTACCGTGACCTCGGCTTCACCATCAACCTCATCGACCCCATCCCCGGCCTACCGGACATGGTGTACGCCGCCAACGGTGGGTTTGTTCTCGATGGCATCGCCTACGGGGCAAAATTCCATTACCCCGAACGCCAGCCTGAGGGGCCTGCCTACATGGAGTGGTTTGCTGCCAATGGGTACGAAGTGGCTGAGCCTGAAGAAACCAACGAGGGCGAGGGAGATTTCCTCCTCGTCGGCGACGTGATTCTCGCTGCTTCGGGTTTCCGCAGTGACACCTCCAGTCATCAGGAAATTGCTCGGGTGTACAACCGCGA
>Ga0209138_1001745_pt1 | contig 17914 bp, 17 predicted proteins | sample SaaInl3SG_22_DNA_FD_184645 | JGI IMG/M metagenome (GOLD analysis project Ga0209138, IMG submission 184645) | Marine microbial communities from expanding oxygen minimum zones in the Saanich Inlet - ESP_153SG_22_DNA (SPAdes) (version 2) | ecosystem: Environmental > Aquatic > Marine > Intertidal...
ATGGTCGAACCATTGAAGCCGTATGAATGTAGCCATCCCATATAGAAGGGGCACTTCCTTAGACTTAAGGAAATTAAGGTGTTAGTCGAGATGATCTCAACGCGCAGTCCAAAGTCCGCTTTGAGAATTTACAGCTCGAACAACGCAAATGCCGCGAACGACCGCCCACCCCCCCTTCCCAAACGCCCCCACAGCCCCTATATCCAGACTGTCTCCTTCGGGGGGCTATGGACATAAACGCGCTCGTAATAAGCGGATCGGACCCGGGGGCGGTACCCGGCGGCTCCACCATCACCCGTCATTTGCGGATCATGGGGCCGAAACAGGATCGACGAACGTCTAAAGGGGTTAGCTTTGTCTCGGTGAGATACCACCGTTATCGGTTCAAATCGTACAGTTGCAAATGACAACCGTGCTCCGGCAATGGCTCTGGCTGCGTAAGCAGTTCGGGTCGCCGAAACTAAGCCCTTACGCCTAGCCGCGTAAGGCGGGGTTCGCAGGCACCTGGCAACAGAAGCCTGCACTTTTCCCAAATCACACCCCAAGCCGGGCCCCTTATTTGCAAAGGGGATCCGGCTTTTTGCTTTGTTTTGCAGGTGTTTTGCGCCGCGCTGGGGCCCAAGAAGTTGTTAACGGTTGAAAAGGCCAATAAAGCCACGTAAACCCGAAAGGGAATACAAAGGGAAAAAAGTCCGCAGGTGCGTCAACACCCACGGCCAAGATCAAAACAGCGATTGGACCGCCGGAATGACCACAACCCCAACTACCGCCCGCGAGAGAGCGGCGCAACATATTCAAGACGCATTGGCGACAGGCGTGCGCGGTGAGATCCGCACCCACCTGCTGAAAGCCGCAGAGGCCGCCCAAGGCAACACAACAGCCGACATCACGCAGCTCGCATACGACCGCTTGCCAGTCGGTGAGACAATCCGCGACAAAGCCCGCCCCGGTCTGATCATGCGGAATGGCAAGCGCACGGGCCGCGTCTGGATCTATCGGCACAAGACCAATGGGCACGTCGCCGAGGTTCAATTCGGATCATACCCCAACATGCAAGTGGCCGAGGCGCGCCAGCTTTGGGCCGAGATGCGCGACCGGAAGCGCCTGAACCTGCCGATTGTGCAGGCCCCTGCCCCCGATGCCGAGATGACCATGGGCCAACTGGTCCATCGCTACATCAACGAATACGCCCGCCCCTTGAAGCGGTCATGGGAGATGGATGCCGCGTATCTGCGCGAGCACATCACAGCCCACTACGGCGACACACCTGTGAGCGAGTTCACCGCTGACACGCTGCGGCACATCTTGGCACCGATTGCAGAAAGCACCCCACGCACCGCTGAAAAGGTCCGCAGTGTCGTCCACGGGATGTTTGCGGTCGCGACCAAAGGATCACGCAAGCTGGGCAATCTGTCGGGGCGCACTTGGTTGCCACCCGACACGCCCAACCCTGCGGCGGCAATCATCTTGCCTGAGAGGCACACATCCACATACTCGCCCACCACAGCCGATATGCGGGCCCTCCTGCGCGCTGTTGGTGATCACGGTCAGGTTGGAGCTGCCATTGAGTTGCAGGCCCTGACCTGCGCCCGTGTGAGCGAAGTCGCAGGGATACACACCCGCGAGCTGGATCTGGATGCGGGCACTTGGCTATTGCCTGCCGAGCGCAGCAAGAACGGCAAGGCGCATCTGGTGATGCTGCCTCGCCAAGCGATTGCCCTGATCCGCGAGATTGGTGTCGATGACGGCTATCTGTTTCGCGGGCCACGGGGTAGCCAACACATCACCCGCAACACCGTTGGTCGCGCTTTTGGCAGGATCCGCGCCGAACACGGTCTGGCCGACGGCTTTACCTCTCACCGCTTGCGAAACGCTTGCCTGACGTGGCTGGCCGAAAACCAAGCATCCCGCGACATCCGTGATCGGATCAGCAACCACACGGACAGCACAGGCGGTGCCGACGCGATCTACAACACAGCGCAGCTAAATACCCCTGCCCGCGAATGGTTGCAGCGATGGGCCGACCACCTAACGGCGCTGCGGTCCGACAATGTGGTGGAGATCCGCCATGCAAAGTGACCGCAAAGCCCAATTCGCACGGCAACTGAGCAAGGCAGGCTGGGCCGACACTGAGATCAAGGCTGCTCTCAAGAATGCAAAGTTCTCCAATGAGGTCAGCCCAGACCCGCGTTACCTTGATGCCCCCAGCACGCTTGCAGAGCTAATGGGCATACCGCATGTGCCCGAAGCCACCGCTGCGAAGCTGTTTGTCGATGGCGTTGATCTCGGCGATAGCGCCAAGGTGTCTGCACAAGAGCGGCATGACGCGGCGCTGCGTGCAACCAAGCAATCGCGTGGCGGCAGAGAAAGCGGCGAAAAGCGCCGAGACGCTGCCAACCACGCCCAGGACACTATCAACAGGCTGACAGCCGAGTTGCGCCGCAAGCACCCCAAGGCAAGCCGCCCTGAACTACTCGATCGGCTTGTGGTTGCTGTGGCAGGCGCGGGCATATCATACAGCCGCTCCACGCTGTCCCGATTAATGCCGCCGAAGTCGCGGCGATAATCCGAAAAATTATTCGAAGTAACTTCAAGTCCAATTAGGCTGACAGACCCTTTTTGGGCCTCCATATTGGTCTCCAGAAAGGAGCCAAACGATGGAAAAGCTAGAGATACCGCCGCGTGATCTGTCCGTCAGAGAGACGGCATATCTCTTGGGCGTGTCAGCCCCGACAATTTACAAAATGATCGAACACGGCACCCTGAGATCGTATCAGGCCGGCAATTCGCGCCGCATTGTCAACGAAAGCGTTGTCGCGCTGAGAAACGGCGAAACCGCTACCTAACCCACCCAACCCAAAATCACAGCACGGCATTAACGCGGGCATTTCCGCGAACGGTCAAGCTGTGTCTAAAACGGAGAAAATGAAAATGACTTGTTATCCGCCAGTCCGCACCGCACCCCCCGCCCAGGATGCGACGACATTATAAAAAGCCCGCCGCGCTTGGTGAGAAAAAGACGCGACGGGCTGTTACCTCAAAGGCTTTGGACAGCTCAAGAGGTAACGCATTCAGCGTTTTTTCTAAACCAAGACGGCCCGATTGAGGCCCCGACATGACAAATGCAAAATTGCACGATTACGAGCGTCGAGATTTTGAGAAATACTATACCTTAGATGCCGATCGTCTCGTTCCCCTGCTGAATCAATTCTACCCGATCGCCGGCAAGGTTCACGAACCAGCCGCTGGTGCTGGCCACCTGTCCGAAGAGCTAGCCAAGATCCCTGACGTCACTAAGATTATTGAGACCGACGCAATGCCAGCTTGGTATGCGTCGTCGGTATGGCAATACCCGATCGAAGCGCTGGACGGATCCATCGCGCCCGATTGGTGCATTTCGAATCTGCCATTCAAAGGGCAGGACGCGCTGATTGCACATTTGCTGAAGGTCTATTCGCAGGCCTGGCACGCTTACCTTGTCCGTTTTAGTTACCTACCGCCAAAAAAGCGCCATGGTGTTATTCACGCCAACCCGCGCTTTGCAGGTGTCGTGGTTTGCTCAAAACGGCCCCGCTGGATTGAAGACAGCAAAGGTTCACCGGCAGTGGATTATTGCTGGGCAGTCTGGCGGCCTGCCAGCGCTGAGGTTGCAGCCCCAACCATGTTCTTCGAGGGGGCAGCGCAATGAGCACCAACATCACGCTTATCCGATCCAAGAAACCCCAACAGGTCTGCAAGACATATGCAACCGACAGCGACGGCACACTGCACAAAGATGTTGTCGCCAACGTGACTGAGGGTGTCGCCAAAACCGTCCCAGCCGACACCGCCGAAACGATGGCGGCGATCCTGCGCTCAGTAACAAACCGCGCTGATCTTGTGATCTGCCCAGGCGTCTGGGCGAACTCCCAAGAGTTTGACAGGTTCCACATCATATCTGAGGCAAAGCTGTGCGATATGGTTGACGGCAAGGTCGGCGAAGTGGCCGGCGGTGTCATAAACCACAACGGCAACCCAATCAGCGCCCGCCTTAAGCGTGGCATCGCGCCATCCGTCTGGGTTCTAATCGATGCCGATGACCCCGCAGGGATGCCCGCCGAATGGTTGGGCCTACCTATTGGAACGCGGCTGGAGATGCTGGAACCCGTGATCAAGGGCATATCAAAATGCGAGCGCATAGAACTGCGCGGATCATCAAATCGGGTGCGCAAAGAAGGCGAGGAACCAAAGCAAGCCAGCCACGCTTGGATTCAAGTCGATAACGCTGGCATGATTGAGACAATGCGCGAAGTGGCAAAAGTTCAATCAGAACTGAAGAACGTCGCATTTCCAAGCCCGCGCTTCAGTCGCGAAACCGGCGAAGTTATTGGCAATCAATCGCGCACGCTTATTGATCTGTCAGTCTGGTGCACGGGCCGGTTGGTATTCTGCGCCCAGCCAGACATCACCAAAGCCGACGGCTATGTCGTGGATGACGCCGACATAAAGATCGTCAATGAGGGTAAAGGCCCGCTCAAGATCAGCGCCCTTCAACTCCCAGCCGATCGGGCGCTCAAGCAATACTCAGACAAAACGGGCCAAAGCTTGTCGTATAAACGCGACGGAACGGGCCTGCGCGTCACGGTAAGGGGTGAATTGACGATGGACACCCCCATCATAAGCAAAGGCACGGAGCGGCCTTTGAGCGCATGGGTGGCCGATATGAGCACTGGAGGCCAGTTGCGCTGCGAGGCACCGTTTCGGGCATCCGAGAGTGAAGCTGCATTTGTGAGGGTAACCGACAGCGGCGTGCCATTCGTGCACGATGTCGGCACCGGCACGACCTACACGCTAAGCAACGACTCAACCATTGTGGCGCTGATCGACAGCGCACGGGAAGGCCGCGAGCAAGAGGAGGCTGACCTGCCCTTTCACAAAAGCCTCGCGCAGCCTGCAACTGACCTACGCACCGACCCGCCAAATTGCTTTGGGGAGCCCGGCCACTTCGATGCGCGTGATTGGTGTTACGTCACCAGCCGCAACGTCTTTGTGAATATGGAGAACAACGCGGCTATGTCGCCAGAAGCCTTCAACCGCGCATTCTCACGGTACACACCAGAGGTCATTGTTCTCACGGCAACGCAATCCGGACTGAGGGATGTCGTTGTGCGCGTGCCGGCTGTAAAGTTTGCGCTCGATTTTGTCGGCGTCGTCACCGCAGATGACCTCGCCTATATTCCATCGATCGGGGAAGACCGCAGGGCGCTCACAAGCGACCGCTGGGTGCTCAACACGTTCAGGCCCAAAAGCATCCCGCCGGCACAGCCTGATTGGCAGGATCATGAGGCTTGGAAGCTATGGGATGCGCACATCAAGAACATCCTGCCCGACGGACACGAAGAATTGCTGCAATGGTGCGCGTGGACCGTCCAGAACCTTGGCAAAAAAGTGCGCTGGGCACCCATCATCAAAGGCACCCCAGGCGACGGCAAGACTTCGATCGGCCAGATGTTAGGCACCGTTATCGGCCAAGAGAACGTGCGCATCGTCACACCACAGGAAGTGAACGCCGATTTCAACGCTTGGGCGGCAGGCTCCGCACTGGCCGTGATTGAAGAAATACGGGCGTCAGGTCAAAACAGGTTTGCTGTGATGGATAGGCTCAAACCGCTCATTACCAATGATCTGATTTCAGTGGTTGGCAAAGGGCGCGATGGCGTCACACTGCCAAACACGCAGAATTATCTGGCGCTCACCAATCACGAAGACGCCTTGGCAATTGATGCCGACGATCGGCGCTGGTTTGTTTGCTTTACCCGCTTCCACACGCAAGAGCAGGTGCAGGCCGAACTGGGGCAGGAATACTTCGATAAGCTGTACAAGTCACTGCAAGACCACCCCGGCGTTATTCGCAGCTGGCTGCTGATTATCGACACATCGGGCTTCAAGCAGAACTCAGCACCACGCACGACAGCCGCCAAGGCTGTGATGATTGAAAACAGCAGGAATCGTGAAGAGGTGGAGATAGTGGAAGCAATGAGCCTTGGTGCGGAGGGCGTCAGCGAGGCAGTTGTCAGCACCAAGCACCTCAACTTCGCGCTCAAGGGAGCCGGGGCAAAGGCCGTGTCGGCTACAATGATGCCAAGGCTAATGGCCAATCTGGGGATGCACCGCGTTGAGCACCAAATCAAATGGAAGGGCGAAGTGGTGCGCGTCTATGTGAAGGACCACGAACTCACCGACGGCACTGACGACAGCAAAAGTGATATCCGCAAACTGCTGGATGAAACAGTGGACCTGAGTGACTTTGAGGTGGAAGAAAAGGAGGCCGAAGAGCCAGTTGGGTACGATTGGCAGGGAAGGTATTAAGGGCCAAAAATGAGGTAACAGAGGCAGGTAACAGACGGCCAAAACACGGGTAACAGAAGATCGAAGCCATTTCTCTGTTACCCGTCTCTGTTACCTAGCTATCTCTTTGTTTTTATTACTCTTTCTTTCTTAAAGGTAACAGGTAACAGAGAAATAGAAGAGTACAGCAAAAAGAAAGTGTCGTTCACACAAAAAGGCCAAGCCATAAAAATAAGGGGTTTGAGGCGAGCAGAGGGCGCAGAACCGGCGAAGTTAACTCAGACGTATGTGCGGCCAGCTGGGTTTGTTGTCGCTGTTACCTTTCCCGGCAGCAACTCAGACGGTGCTCATTGATGGCGCCATCACGGCACAGCCACATCGGCATTTGAAACTTCCCGTCGACGGGAACCTTTGCACTCAATCATCACGGCAGCGGTGCGGGTTAACGGGAGGTGGTCGCCCTCCTCCCGTTTGCCATCACGGGCTGCATCAGTGCGGGAAAAACTGTGGTCACCCTCAGTTTTTCGATGCGCGCCTGATCCAGCCTCAATCTGCTTAAGAAGTTCGCCAGCGCGACGAATGGCTCTCGCACGGATACGCTGAGCCATATCCATCAAGCCCCCTCACAAACAGCCTCACACAGCGCCCTCAACCCGCCACCCCAGCGAGCCATCCATCAACGCGCCGTAAGGGGCCTTGGAGGGCGTCAGAGGGCGGGGGGGGGGAGCCCAGATTAGCCTGCTAAGGGCCCCTCACCGGCGGGGGTTCAACAACTTCAACGAACTTGCGAATTTTCCGATAAGTATTTCTGATTGATTTCTGCCTAGTGATAAGAAAATATAATACCCAATGCCCGCGCGCGCGATCTGCTATTAACCGCCGTTATCCTCGCGCAACCTGATCTATCTTAACGCGACGTCGATCGACCGGCCTCGAACAGGAGATGACCCGATGGCCACAAATTCAGCAAAGCACAATTCTGTGGCAAAGGTAGTTTCACGTGTTCAGTCGGCGATGGATGCACCGCCAGCTTGGCCAGAGAATGTGCCGCCAGCCAAGGACGCACAAAAGCAAGCGGACATTGAGGCGATCTTTTCGATGATTATGGTTACCCGTCCGTCAAACGAATGGACCGGCGTCGACATTCACCGATCAGCTACTCTCGCACAAATGTTGCACCTTGTATCGGCAAACACCGCAATCCTGATCGACACTGGTCTGATGATTAAAGGCGAGCGCGGCATGAAGCCCAGTCCGCTCCTGCACGCCCTCGAGAAGACCAACAGCGCCGTTGCGAGCCTGGCGCGACAGCTTGGCCTTACTGCCACGAACCAAGCCGCAGGTGATCCGCGCACGATCCAGGCGAACCGCAACGAGTTCCAGCGCACGCGCGGCGATGTGCAGGACCTGCAAGACAACGATCTTCTGGCGCGGCCGAACTGATGCAAGACGCGATCGGCATTTTGGTTCATCGGAGAGCAAGTTGGATGGCATTCCGGGCGGAGGCGTAACAATCCGGCTTTGGTGAGATTGTCAGTCGGCTTGATGACCAGATCGCGCGCATTGATACCTACCTGGCCGAGCAAGGCGTGCATCCAGAATTACTTGGGACAACACGAGGAATACATTGATGGCATCTGAAACAGAAGTGAATGCGGTTTTGCAAAAGGCTCTTGGAAAGGGGCGAAAGCGTTGAGCATTTCAGCCGCGAGAGAGCAGGATGAACAATTAAAAGTTTTTCAGCCATGGCCTTTCAAAATTCTCTCGGCAACAGCGCTTCGGGAAGGTTCTGATAGCAAACAGGCCGCAGGAAACGACGGATGGACAAGGTGCCAACCGACGTAGCACCGAAGTTGGTCGATGCAGGATAAGGGCCGCTATGAACCATACTGTCAGCCACTTCCACACCTGTAGGAAAGCCGTTGATCAACACCCGACCCGCCTTGCGCTCGATGATTGGCATCAGGGATTTCGCCTGCTCTGTATCGGCGTAGTCCATATGAATGGTGCAAGTCAGCTGACCTTGTATGCGTCTGGCGATCTCGGCCATCTCGCTGGTATCCTGGGCCTCTACAACAATGCCAAGTGGTCCAAAGACTTCTTCTTGCAAGTCGTGATCCGCCAGCCAGTCGCGTGCGGAGATGCGAAAGAGATATGGCTTGGCTTCACGTCCATCGCAAGAAGTTCCCAAAAGTTCCTTTGCACTGGCTGTTCTGGTAATGCGGCCCACTCCATCGCGATAGGCCTGCGCAATGCCATTGGTCAGCATGGTTTGCGCCGCGGTATCCCTAAGTGCGCTTTCAGCTGCACTGACAAAGGTCTCGGCCCCGGGCAGGACAACCGCGATGCCGGGATTGGTGCAGAACTGTCCAGCGCCCATGGTCAGAGATCCTGCCCAACCCGCGCCAATTTCTGTACCACGCGACTTGATCGCTTCGGGCAACAGAAACATCGGGTTGATGGAGCCAAGCTCGCCAAAGAACGGTATCGGCTCGGGACGTGCAGCACACAGATCAAACAGCGCTCGCCCGCCACGCAGAGACCCAGTAAATCCAACAGCGCGGATCAGGGGGTGTTGCACAAGGGCCATGCCCACATCATGAGTATCCCCTTGGACAATGCTGAAGACGCCTGGATGCGTGCCTGCCTTTTCGATGGCGGCGTGGATCGCTTCGGCCACGATTTCGCCCGTGCCGGGATGCGCCGGGTGCCCTTTGACCACTACAGGGCAGCCTGCTGCCAAGGCGGCCGCCGTATCGCCACCCGCCGTTGAAAAGGCCAGCGGGAAGTTTGACGCACCGAACACTGCGATCGGGCCGATAGGCCGCTGGATCATCTTCAGATCAGGACGCTGCAACGGGGCACGGTCTGGCAAGGCCACGTCATGACAACGGTCAAGGTAATCACCCTTAGCGATGTGTTCAGCAAACAGGCGCAACTGCCCTACGGTCCGCCCTCGCTCGCCCTGAAGCCGCGCCTCGGGCAGGCCACTTTCCTGGGTGCCGATCTCAGTGATCGCCTCGCCGCGGGCGTCAATTTCGTCTGCGATAGCATTCAAAAACGCAGCACGGCTTGCAGTGGTGCTATAACCGTACGACCAGAACGCCTCTTCTGCCGCCTCACAGGCTTGATCTACGAGATCGGGAGTGCCAACATAGAAATCGTGCGCGTCTCCATGAGCCGGATCGGACTGGAACGTCTGCCCCGTTTCGCGCCATATGCCTGCGATCAAGTGTTTTCCGTGGGGTATGAAGCTCATGATTTGGGTTCCGTATCATTGTTTTTTGGGCAGAGTGCTGGGTGACGGTGGCATGGCTTAGTGAGGTTTCACCGAAAGCAAATGTCACGGGTGGCGTGCTCGATCTCTCTCAAGAAGCCCATAGATGGCGTGCTCACGTCGACGCCTCAGTTGTCGCATTGTGCACCATGCGCACCAACAAATCGAAGGCCTGCCGTGTGGCACCCACATTGGCGATACCTTGACCTGCGATATCAAAGGCCGTTCCATGGGCTGGCGTTACGATTGGGATTGGCAGGCCGCCGGCCACGGTGACACCCCGCTCGAACCCCATCAACTTGATCGCGATCTGGCCCTGATCGTGGTACATCGTGACCACCGCGTCGACCTCGCCGCGCTTGGCCTTGAGGAACACGGTATCCGACGGCCATGGCCCTGTGACGTTCATCTGCCGGTCCTGAAAGGCTTTTACCACAGGTCCGATTACGTCGATCTCTTCGCGTCCAAACTTGCCATTGTCCCCAGCATGCGGGTTCAAGGCGGCCACGGCCACATGCGGGCGGGTCTTGCCAGACCGTGCAAGGGTATGATGAGCCAATTCAATCGCGCGCTCAATCCCAGGCCCGTCGATATTGGCTGCTACGTCCTTCAAACCGATATGGCTGGTGACCCGCGTCGTCATCAGATCGTCAAGTACATTGATTTCCGAGTGATACCCGGTGAAGCCCAGATACTGTGCCATATAGCGATGCTCGTCTTCAGCACTGAGCCCGGCCGATGTCATGGCTGCTTTGTTGAACGGTGCGAACATCACCCCATCTACCAACCCAGACTGAGCAAGATCCAGCGCCTTGTCGAGACAGCGCAACGACGTTATGCCCCCAGCGACGGTTACTTCGGCCACGCGGACATCGGACGGCTCGATGGTTTGCAAGTCCAGATGTGCGAGGCCGCTGAAGCTGTCGATCTCGTTATCTGAAATCGTGTCAAGCTCCAGCTCAAAACCTGCTTGCTCGGCTCCGCGCTGCCATAAGTGCCGGTCACCCACCAGAAGGATGTCGGCGGCCTTGCGGACATCGTCCTCGACCAGCAGCTTGGCAATCAGTTCGGGCCCGATACCGGATGGATCGCCGGGCACAATCGCGAGCTTGGGATGCATCACTCGGTCTCCTTTTGAGCTTTGACCTCAGCCATCGCTGCGGCAATGTTGATCTCGGCAGTTCGCAAATGCTGCTTTAGCGCGCGCCGAGCCGCCTTTGAGTCGCGTGCTTTCAGAGCTTCGACGATATCCAGATGTTCGCGGCGCGTGCCTTCCCGGCTGGAAACGCGTTGGGATGATAGGAACCGGACTCTCCAAAGGCGTGCATTGTAGGAAGAGTGAGATTCAAACAAAGCGCTGTTGCCCGATGCTTTGACGATGTTGTCATGAAACTCCATATCGCGCCGAAATGCTTCGAGCTGACCATCGGCATCGCGTGCTTCCTTGATCGAGTCGTTCAGCCGTTCAATTTTTTCTAGTTGCTTGTCTGTGGCAACTTCGCACACCAACTCCCCCGCCAGCGCTTCCAGTGCGCCTTGAACGCGCAACCAATCATTGATCTCATCAAGTGACGGATCGGCCACCACGGGCCTGCGGGTCGGGCCGTAGTCGATCAATCCCTCGCTTTCGAGAATGCGCAGCGCCTCTTTCAACGGTGTTCGTGATATCCCGAAGGCCTCGGCCAGATCGCGTTCGCGCACGGGCATTCCCGGGTCGAGTTTTCCAAGAAGGATGAATTCGCGCAAGTTGTCCGCGGCCTCAGCGGCAAGCGATTTGCGGGGTTTCAACTCCGCAAAACTACGCAACTCATTTGTCCAAGCCGTGTCGCTCATGTCATTTCCCCCACCGCAGGACCAAGGGATCAAGTGGTTTCAACAGCTCTATCAATCGTGTCCGGATCGCTGGATGGAGCGGTGGGATCGGGTGGCGGCAGAACTCGGACTTGATCACCCCCCCTTCAACCATTGCAGCTTTGCAAGATTGCCAGCCGCATTGCCGGTTCTCATGGTTGATCGCCATGGCTACCCGACCATAGGCTTCGGTCGCACCTTCGACATCGCCGGCGTAGTGTCTGGTTAACACTGGCTTGATCTGGTCTACGATCATGCCACTGGTCATCGACCCTGTAGCGCCAGCATCCAAATCGGCCAGCAGTGTGATCGCCTCTTCTCCATCGAAAGGGGCTTCGATTGCATCACCGCCCGCTTCAATCAACGCTCGGATTTTGTTTGCGGCGCGTGGACATTCGATCTTGAACAACTTGACCATCTCAATCTCTTGCGCCATGCGCACCAGAAGCGGCACGGACAGGTCGACCCCTGACAAGGGCGCGTCCTGCACCATGATAGGAATGCCCACATCGCTTACGGCGGCGAATTGTTCAAAGCTTTGCTCCGGCGTACCCTTCAGCAGCGCGCCGTGATAGGGCGGCATCATCATAACGATGTCCGCGCCTAGCTCCTTGGCAAAGCGCGCGCGCTCCACCGCGATCTGCGTGGCATAGTGGCTGATGGTCACGATCACCGGAACGCGGCCCGCGATGTGCTCAACACTCAAGCGCGCCAGAACTTCGCGTTCGGCATCGGAAATCAGGAACTGTTCCGAGAAATTGGCCAAGACGCAAATGCCATCGGCCCCCTGATCGATCAGGCAATCGAGCACGCGTTTCATTCCGTCCAAATCGAGCCTACCGTCATCGTTGAACGGTGTCGGCGCTACAGGCCATATTCCAGTATAGTGATTCATTCGATAATCTCAAAGTGTTTCAAGTGTTTGTCCGTGATCGAAATACCCAAGCCCGGAGTGTCTTCATCCAGTTGCAGATACCCATCCACCGCCTCGGCGTCGCCTTCGAAGATGTAATAGAACAACTCGTTGCCAACCTCGACGTCAAAGACTGGGAAGTATTCGCTGATCGGGCAATTCGAGTTGGCCATCGTCAGGTGGTAGTTGTGCATCTGGCCGGCATGCGGAATGACCGGGATCTGAGCCGCCTCGGCAATGGCGTTGATCTTTTGCGCAGCGGTGATACCGCCCACGCGGTTGGTGTCGTATTGCAGGATACTGACGGCCTTTCGGTTGATCAATTCTGCGCAACCGATGACGCTGAATTCATGCTCCCCACCCGAGATCGGTACGATCCCCATGGCGTTCAGTTCGGCATAGCCTGACACATCATCCGCAATCACTGGCTCTTCCAGCCAGCGCGGTTCGAACTTTTCCAGTTTGGGCAGTATCCGCTTGGTATAATCGAGGTTCCAGCCCATGTAGCATTCAAGCATCAGATCGACGTCATAGCCCAGCACCTCGCGCAGCGCTTCCACGCGCTTGAGGTTCTCCCGCATCCCCTTCATGCCATCCTTGGGACCAAAGCCAAAACGGGATTTAAATGCCTGATAGCCGTGGCTAGCAGCTTCTTCAGCCTCGCGCTGCATCGCCTCGACGCTATCTGCGTAGAGCTTGGAATAATAGACTGGGATCTTTTCCTTGGTGCGACCGCCCAGCAGCTTGAACACCGGCTTGCCCACCAGCTTGCCCATGAGGTCCCAAATCGCGATGTCGATGGCCGAAATGGCCGTCATACCGATGCCCTTGCGACCCCAGGCATGGGTGCGGCGGTACATCTTTTCCCACAGATAGGCATAGTCAAACGGGTCCTCGCCGATGACCAATGGCGCATACCAATCATCAATCGCTTTCTTCACGACCGTAGGAGCCAGCGCGGCGTTGCCGATCCCGATGGTACCATCCTCGGTCTCAACCTCGCAGGTCAGCCATTGATGGAACCGGAAAGAGGCCATGGCATCGCCCTTGATCCAAAGTGCGTCTGACGCATTGGTACAGAAATTACCCTGTGGCGGCACGGTGGGGCCGGTCCAATTCCAGACACGTGTACGGACGGATTTGATTTTGGTCATGGGTTACTCTCCAGTAGATCTCAACGGGTCGCGCTGTGTGAATAGTCGCCAGAAATACGGCCCGAACAATGCAAGGATCGTGAGCAAAAAGAACAGCAAGGACAGCGGGCGGGTGAACATAAGCCACCATTGATCATCCAGCATGATCAGGGACTGGCCCAAACGTTTTTCCAACATACCGCCAAGGATCAGGCCAATGGCAAGCGGCACGACGGAATAGCCAAAGCGGCGCATGAAATAGCCGATCACGCCTGAGACCAGAGCGATGTAGACATCCAGCATGGATTGATCCAGCGCATAGGCCCCAACAATCGAAAAGGTAAAGACGATGGGCCAAAGGATTTGCACCGGGACAAAGGTCACACGGGCGAAGATCTTCGCCCCGAACAGGCCCACGAAGATAAACATTACATTCACCAGCAGCATCGCCCAAAAGATCGCATAGGCGAATTCTGCCTGCTCGGTGAACATGGTGGGGCCCGGCTGTAACCCGTGGACCATCAGGCCCGCCAAAATGACCGCCGCCGTTGGGCTTCCGGGAATTCCTAGCGCAAGAGTCGGCACCATGGCCCCTCCAGTGGCTGAGTTGTTGGCAGCCTCGGAGCCGGCGATGCCTTCAATGGCACCTTTGCCGAATTCTTCAGGTGTCTTAGACCAACGTCTGGCCTCGTTATAACCGATCATTGACGCAACAGTAGCGCCCTCAGCAGGAAGTATTCCGATAAAGGTGCCAATGCCGGAGCTGCGTAAAATGGTCTTCCAAACCTTGCGGTAGTCTTCGCGAGAGGGCAGTTTAATGGCCTTCATCTGTATTAGCTTGCGTTCAGCCTGAAGACGTTCGGCCTGCACTAGCAGCTCCGAGATACCAAAAACGCCGATCATAACGGGCACAAACCCGATCCCTTCGGACAATTCATTGAATCCGAAAGTAAATCTCTCCACAGTAGTCAACAGGTCCTTACCCACCGTTGCCAGCAGAATACCAAGCGAGCCCGCGATGATGTTCTTCATAGGAGTTCCATCGCCAATGGTCGCTAGCATCGAAATGCCAAAGACGGTCAGCGCGAAATACTCAGGCGGTGCAAAATTGTAAGCCATGCGCGCTAAAAGTGGGGCGGCCATCATCAAACAAACGATCGAAATGATCCCACCAATTGTCGAGGATACCGTCGCCATGCCAAGTGCACGGCCCGCCTCGCCGCGTTGTGCCATTGGAAAACCATCAAGGCATGTAGTGGCGCTGGCCGATGTGCCGGGGGTATTGATCAGGATGGCCGTGATTGCGCCCGCAAAAGTGGCTGCGCAGTAGATCGTGGTCAAGATTGCGATGGCAGGAATTGGATCCATTGTTATTGTGAAGGGCAGCAAGAGTGCCGCACCCGTTGTTGCGTTCAGCCCTGGCAGCGCGCCGATGATCACCCCGCCCAGCGTAGCTGCAAACAGCAGCACAAGTAGTTGCGGATCCATGAGCGCATATAGCCCTGCGAAAAGAGGTTCCATCAGCATCACCCGTACCAAAGGTTGGTGAGGAACCCGCGCGGAAAGCGGATTCGGAACACCATGTCAAAAAGCAGGAAAATCATCGCTGGACTTACAATAGCAACGAGGCCCAGCCCCCAAAAGCGGCGTTCACCCCACGCCCATGCTAGCGCACCGGCAAAGATGCCAAGCCCTAGGAATAGATCGATCTGCGATAGCAGGGCAAAGACAGCGAAAAGGCCCAGACTAGTCCAAACATTGACCCCTACAGGTTCATTTTCGACCGGTTTTTCAAAAATTATCACCAACACCGACAACGCCGCAATTATCAAAAGCACCATCTGAGGAAAATCTTCGGGTTGCATGCCGCGCAATAGGATCGGTGGCACTCGGTCAAATTGGGTACTGAGCCAATAGGCCAGAAGGCAAAAGGCGATAGTGCCACAAGGCACTGTGTAACGCGTCATCGGATCATTCCTGAGGAAGTGGGTGAAAAGGTCGGCCCGCCCTCCATAGGGCGGACCGCATGAGGCTTATTCGATGAAGCCCAACTCGCGCAAAGCAGAATCCATATCCGCCTGCATCGACGCTAGCTGATTGCCCCAGACTTCAGAGCCCGCAACCGACGTCGCGTCGAGACCTACCGAGGTCAGGAAGCCTTGATACACGGTGTGGCCCATCGCACTCATCAAAGCTTCTTCGATCGTGGCTGCCACATCATCCGGCGTATCTGCATGTACGACAAAACCACGGACGGTGGAGAAGTTCGCGTCAATTCCCAGCTCTTGCGCGGTTGAGACATCCGGTAGGCCACTCATCCGCTCTGGTGCCAGAACAACAATCGGGCAAATATCGCCCGCTTCGATCTGCGAGCCTGCTTCGGCGAGGTTCAAAACTGCAACATCAACCGCACCCGCCACAAGCTGCGTGGCCAGTTCGCCGCCACCCTCAAAGGGGATGATTGTGGGCGTTGCCAATTCACCCCTTCGCGCAAACATGAAGGCCGATACATCGTCAATGCCGCCCAGATGGGTGGTGCCGTATGTCAGCGGTTCGCTTTCTTGGGCATCAACGAAGGCCTGGGCGGAATCGAAGACGCCGCAACGGGTCATCAGGATCTGAGGATCATCGGTACCGCGTGCAATTGGACGCACGTCGTCTAGCGTCATGTCCGTATTTCCGAGCGCCACAGTTGCAGAATGGCCGATTGTAAAAGTCAGGATGCTGTGACCGTCAGCCTCTTGGGTCAAATAGTAATCCATTGCTGCTGCACCGCCGCCGCCACGTTTGTTTACCACGACCATGTCGGCGCCGAGTTCACGGCGTGCACGTATCATCATCATCCGTGTGGTCACATCCGTCCCACCACCGTTTCCAGCATGCGTGATGACTTCGATAGTTCTGGCTGGAAATTCTTGCGCGACAGCTTCGCCGCCGATAATCGCGGCCACTGCCGCGATAGCGAGTAATTGTTTCATGGTGTCCTCCCTGAAAGTTGGCGCGAATCGCGCTGATACAATTTCATATATGGCATTCTAATATTTTGGAATACCAAAATATTAGAATGCCATTGCTGTGGGATGGATGAGCCTCGCCATCTACAATGGTCCATGGCTATGTTTAGGAAACTGAGGACTAAAAATGGCTAACAAGCGACCAGTAGATGCTACTTATTTGGCAAGCTTTGCGGGCATTGCCGATCTTCTCCGCGTGCTGGAGCACCTTAAGTTTGCGTTGAATGTCGCGTTCTTCGTTCGTCATAAATACTTCCTCCATCCCAAATCAGGGAATTTACAGGAAGTGTCCCAAGAGTCCGTACATATCTACACTAAGAGTCCTAAGCGCAGATGCTTTTGAAAACGACATTGGCCCTCTTTCGGATGAAATCCGCACAGAAGACACCCCAAGCATTGCGGGAATGGATTTCACAACCGGCGATCTGAATACTCTGTTGGATTACATTACCAAGAGTGAGGCCGATCACGACCCTTTGGAAAACGGTGTGGTCTTGACCGACCAAACTCTTACAGCAAATACAACCTTGCGCTTCTTCGAGCGTCAGTGAGGCTAGCGACGAAAAACGTATCACAGAGCAGGCCGCGTGAATTGGTCTAAATATGCAATGACTGCTTCGCGAGATTTGTGGTCATCTAGACAGTTTGCAGCATCCGTCAAACTTGGCTCGAACCCGCCATTAGGTCGATTGCAGCATGTTCGCGACGCAGGTGTATTGCCATCGGAAGGGACCGCCCCTACCGGCCATTCACTCGTAGGACCGCATACTGGGGTGCACGGCCCGTCGAACCGGACGTTCGCGGCGGGAGCAAAAACTCAGCGCAAACGAACTCACAGATCGCGGGGCGACGCAGTCATTTTCTAGGGTCGCATCAAGGGCAGCTTTGCGCGCCGGTGACCGTAAGAAATCTGACCTAATTTGGCTCATAAAGGGGGTCAGAGCGGCCGAGGTGATCACCTATAAGCCCCACTGCGCCAGATACATCATGTGCCTCCAGCAAATCTACGATGCGAGCATGTTCGAGCAAGGTTGTGTCTTCACGTCCCGACCAATGCAAGACCGGTTTATAATAGGCGGAGAGCCATGACAGCATGGCTTGCGTCACCGCTTGGATAAGCGGATTGCCGGTCAACTTGGCGATTGCGACGTGAAAAGCGATATCGGCCTCGATAAATGCCTTGTCCTGACCAAGCTTGCTACGTTGGACCTCAACAAGGGAGCGCAGTTCTGCGATATCCTTCGCAGTGCAGCTTTGTGCCGCCATCTGTACCGACCCAGCTTCTAGGATTTTGCGGAATTGTTTGAGGTTTTCCAGATTTGAGGGCTCGGTTGATAGCAACAATTTCGCAATGTCATCAACCTGATCAAACGCGATGCCAGCAGTGAGTTTGTTGACC